>TARA_R110000868_G_scaffold411790_1_pt1 | contig 228318 bp, 168 predicted proteins | sample TARA_R110000868 | Tara Oceans TARA_R110000868 (sample SAMEA4397489) | marine metagenome | biome: Polar Biome; feature: [SRF] surface water layer (ENVO:00010504); material: water (ENVO:00002006), including particulate matter (ENVO:01000060) such as... | depth 5 m | reverse complement strand
CTTTCACCCCCGAGTTGAGAAACATGCCTGGCAAACCGAAAAAAGCGACGACCTGAAATAACAGACCGTCGCTTTCGATTTCTACACTGGAATCAGCGTGAGAGAATTACTCAGTTTTCTCTTCTGCTTCTTCTTGAACAGCTTCTTCTTCAACTGCAGTTTCTTCAACTGCCTCTTCTTCGACAACAGCTTCTTCGCTGGTTTCGGAAGGCATTGTAAACAGAGGAGCATCACCACCGGTTCCGCCCATCAGTTCCTTACGAGGAGCAGCAGCAGTTCCTGATTCTCCACCTTCGCCAGAAGTCGCTTCTTCTTCGATCGATTCTTCCAGTTTGCGGCTCAATCCGATCTTGCGATCGTCCGTGTCGACACGCAGGATTTTCACATCCAGCTTTTCACCGACTTTGACGATGTCCTCCGGATTTTCCACCTTGTGATCTGCCAGTTCAGAAATGTGCAGCAGACCTTCGAGTTCTTCTTCCAGTTCAACGAATACACCGAAGTTGGTAATCTTGGTGACAGTCCCTTGAACAATCGCTCCTGGCTGATATTTCTGAGGAATATCTGTTTCCCAGGGATCGGAAGCCAGCTGCTTCAGACCCAGAGCAATACGTTTGCGTTCTTCGTCAACTGAAATTACCAGGCACTCGATTTCGTCGCCTTTCTTCATGACTTCACTGGCATGAGAAATCTTACGTGTCCAGGACATATCGCTCACATGCAGCAGACCATCGACGCCTTCTTCGAGTTCGATGAACGCACCGTAGTTGGTCAGATTGCGAACAGTCCCTTTGACCTGAGCTCCTTCCGGATACTTCTTGGTGACTTCGTCCCATGGGTTGGACTGAGTCTGCTTCATACCCAGAGAGATTTCCTGCTTGTCTTTGTTGACGCCCAGGACAACGACTTCGACTTCATCGCCGATGTTGACCAGTTCACTGGGGTGATTGATGCGTTTGGTCCAGGACATTTCACTGATGTGAACCAGACCTTCAATACCATCTTCCAGTTTCACGAAAGCACCGTAGGACATCACGTTGACAACGTGACCATTGACTTTGGTACCAACAGGGTACTTGGATTCGACCAGTTCCCAGGGGCTGGGTGATTTCTGCTTCAGACCCAGAGCGATCTTTTCTTTATCGCGATCAACACTCAGGATCATGACTTCGATTTCGTCATCAATTTTGACGATCTCTGTGGGATGATTAATACGTCCCCAGCTCATGTCGGTAATGTGTAACAGACCATCGATGCCGCCCAGATCGACGAAGGCACCAAAATCGGCGATATTTTTGACAATCCCCTTGACGATCTGACCTTCTTCGATTTTGCTGAGCAGGTCCTGTTTGAGTTTTTCGCGTTTTTCTTCGATGAGCTTACGACGCGAAACAACGATGTTGCGACGGGCTTCATCAATTTTCAGGATCACACACTCAATAGTGCGACCAATGTAGTTGGCAATATCTGAAGGACGACGGATATCGACCTGGCTGGCGGGCAGGAAGACATTGACGCCGATATTGATCAGCAAACCACCTTTGATTTTGCGAACCACAGTACCGGAGACCACATCGCCTTCGGCGTGCGTCGCGATCACTTTTTCCCATTCGCGAATCCGGTCTGCTTTCCGCTTGGAGAGCATGGTTAAACCGAATTCATCTTCGACTTCTTCGAGCAGTACCTGAACCTTATCGCCGGCCTTGGGAACTTCTTCTTCCTCAGACCACTCATCAATGTGAACGACACCTTCACTCTTGAATCCGATGTCGACGAGAACCTCTTCTCCGTCCACACTCAGAATCACGCCGTCAATAATCTGATTGACATCATAGGCACAGGACACGGAAGCATACACATCATCCAGTACCCAGTCGTTTTCATCACCTTCCGCATCGGCATCAACTTCCGGCATGACCTCAGCAAACGCTGCATCCAGATCTTCATCGGAAATACTAAACTCTCGAATTAAATTACGATCAACCATACTATAAAAAGTCCAACTACACTTAAAATTTCGAAATTAAATTTCTGCAGGAAAGTCAGCTCATTTTGATGTCAGGGGACCAGGGATCTGAAATCCTTTAGATCAGCCGTCCCGGTGTTACAAAAGCTTCTCTTCGTTAACGATTCTGAGATACCACAAGGGGTTTCAGGATTTCCGTCAACCTGCCTATGAACGCGAACTGACAATCGAAAAAAAAAGCGAAGAGATCAGAGAATCTCCCGCAACCATCCAGTGAATATTAACTTCTCCAAAACCAGTTGTCTCACTTTGTGGTCAATGCCCAACGCATTGATCGATACACCCAGGAGATCAGTCCAGCAAATATATCAGAACCATTTGATTTAATTCCAGCCATATAGGCGGCAGAATGTGATTAAATCGCTGATTTCTTCTATTTTTTCATCGATTCTGGTTCTGTCAGATCATCCTGATCAGAGGAGACAGAACGCATCGTTGCAACATCATGAAAACCGCGAATGAGGTGCGGAGTGGATGACGGCGGGGGCCTGTTCAGTTAGTTTCGTGATTTTCTGTCTCACAGCATCAACTGAATTCGAATTATTCAAAATTGAGACTTCAAATTCCGTCTCATAACTGTCTCCTGGATCAAGATTCTTAACTCGTCCCCGTTCCCGCTCATCTGCGCGAAAATTCGGGAAATTAATGCCTGGTTCCAGACCTGTCACATACCCACTCGCCTCAGGCTGCGTATTCTTCCAGAGAGTAAAGCAGGGCAGAGTCGACTTCTTAAAATCTACCAGAAATCCCATCCTCCCCCTTCTATTGGTGAGCAAGGCAGGGGAAAAGCCACTCTCATCGGCAACGGGTTCAAAATAATATGCCTGCTCTGCATATCCCGAAGTCGGACCCAGATAGGTTTTAAATTCTTTTATACCCTCTGCAGCACGTGGATCCCGGGGGGCCATCTCTGCAAATGGCAGGCTAAACTGTGCCCCCTCTTCGAGAAATGGAGCTCCCACATTAATATGATACAAGAGTTCAGATTCAACATTATCGGCGCCGGGATTGGTCACCCGGTCACGAATTCGAAACTTGTTCGACCCCAGTTGTGTCTCGAGAGTTGATTCCAGTAACAACTGGCTGCCAAACAACATACCTTCTCCTACTCTCCCCGTAATTCTGATCCAGCCCCCATCCTCGGGATCAAGTGTGACGCTCACAAAATGAGCGGGGGTATTCGCAATCCGTCCATGCAGCGTCAAATCGGATTCCAGAGGATTTCCGGACGGATCCCTTCCGGGTGGACCATTTGAAATCAGTCCACAGCGGCAGATCAGTTCATTGAACCCGCTGAGCCAGCCCAGGCCTCCACGTTCAGAAAGGTTCACATAAGCTGGATTGACCGGGGATTTCACCGGTGACTCCCATCCGAGAGGAGTTCCCTGGAAATCTCCCTTCCAGACGCCCATGCCTCTTGTTGGCACTATCGAGAGCGACAAGGCCCCATTGTTAACCGTAATCAGGTCGACCCCCTCGGATGTCCCTCCATGCAGTTGCTGCTTCTGAATGAACCAGCCGGGATCTCTGGAAAAGTCGGAATGGGTCTCGGCATTGAGCAGAGTTTCTTCGATCCAGGTTTGAGAACTCACATCAGTGAACAAAACTGTTGTGGATTTCATGAGCACGCCTTAACAATTGAAAAATCAGTCGTTCAGAAAATCGTTATTATCAGAATAAGAGCTACGACACGGAGAATCAGTCTGACAGTATGGATAATGTAAACCGGTTTGTTCTACTTCGCCAGCATTGAAAGCAAAAAGGAAACAGAAACTCCTCTTGCAGTTACCATTTACGACTTATAATACAGAATAAGCTGTTTTAACACGTAGCAGGAGCCACATCGGGAGACGAGTGTCAAACTCTTCTCCACACGATACAGTTCAACGGTCTGCATCCTGAGCTTTTTCATATTCAATATTGTTCTGATAATTTAAAGTTACCCATGGATCACTTCTCAATGACCTCAGTTCCTCAAGCAGATGAACACGGATATCCTTATACCGACGAATGGTATAATTCACTCAAATCATCCCTGGGGGAGGCTGGTTGTCGCCAGCTTGGCTTTTATCCCATACCAGCCGATTTCCTGCTGTCCGTAGTCATTCCTATTTTCAATGAGCACAAAACCGTCGAAAATCTGATCAATCAGGTAAAGGCCGTTCCGATTCGAAAAGAACTGGTCCTGGTGGATGATGGCAGCACTGATGGTACACGAGAGATTCTGAAGAAACTGGAAGAGCAGTTTCAGATGGAAAATGATTCGCAAAACCTGGTTCGTGTGATCTTCCATGAACAGAACCAGGGCAAGGGAGCTGCCGTCAGGACCGGTTTTATAGAAGCCCAGGGCGACGTCATGCTGATTCAGGACGCAGACCTCGAATACGATCCCTCCGAATACCCGCGGCTGTTACAGCCCATAATTGAAGGCAAAGCAGATGTTGTCTATGGCAGCCGCTTCCTGGGAGATCAACCGCACCGGGTGCTGTATTTCTGGCATTACCTGGGAAACAGGTTCCTGACCACACTTTCCAACTGCTTTACCAACCTCAATCTGACTGATATGGAGACCTGTTATAAACTCTTCAAGAAGGAAGTCATTAAAGAGATTGCACCGGGACTGTGCCAGAATCGATTCGGAATCGAACCAGAACTCACAGCGAAAGTGGCACGACGCCAGTGCCGTATCTTTGAAATGTCAATCAGCTACGACGGTCGCACTTACGATCAGGGCAAGAAAATCGGCTGGCGGGATGGCGTGAAGGCAATCTGGTGTATTGTCCGCTACGGTCTCAAGGATTGACGACAGCACAGGACCTGATGCATTAAGGTCCCAATTATGAAGCACTTAATTTATTAATTGCTTACCTGATCCTTTCTAAAAACTGGTCTGCCAGCATTGCCTGTGACACAGATTTTCCCATAGAATCAGCAACATGTTACTGAAACTCAGAAAGAAACATCTGTCACCTGTAATGTCGCAGTACAAATTTCCGCATAGACGGCTGATTCGACGCGAATAACACACCATGAGCAATGCAGTTATCAGCAAACAGTAATAGATCTCAGTAAACGAACGGAACATCATATGGCCTCTCCTCCGGAGAACCCCCAGGCAACTCCTCCCAAAGGCAAAGCTCCTCAGAAGCAACCAGGCAAAGAAATTCAGAATAATACCCCATCGACCGGTCCTTGGCTGATTATCCTGCTCATTCTGGTGATCGGCAGCCTGATGTTGATGAAAACCTCGCCGGAAAATACCGGTTCGAAGGTGGATTACAGCTTCTTTATTTCAGAACTCAAACGGGGGAACGTTGATTCGGTTGATTTCCACGGAGATATCCTGACAGGAAAATGGAAAACTAAGCCTGAGAATCCTGATAAAGAGAAAAAAGATGAAAAGCTGGCCGAAGAATTTAATACCGTTCTGCCTTCGCATCCGGTGGAAGACCGCAACCTGATCCCCGAACTGGAAAAACAGGGTGTGACTTTCAAGGCGGAAAGCACGAACGTCGGCATAGGCGCCTACATTCTCCCCTGGTTAATTGGACCACTGCTGATTATTGGTTTCTTCTGGTTCATGTTAAAACGATCTTCGGACCCCATGGGCTCCGGCATGCTCGGTAATTTTACCAAAAGTCCGGCAAAACGGTTTCGCCCCTCTGAAGAACAGACCACCTTTGATGACGTGGCTGCCATGGAACAGGCCAAGGCGGAATTGCAGGAAGTCGTGGAATTTTTGAAGACTCCCGCCAAGTTTCAGCGACTGGGGGCTCAGATCCCTAAAGGCGTGCTGCTGATGGGGTCTCCTGGAACAGGAAAAACACTGCTGGCTCGCGCGACCGCAGGCGAGGCAGGAGTTCCCTTTTATTCGATCAATGGTTCTGAATTTATTCAGATGTTTGTCGGCGTAGGAGCCAGTCGAGTACGCGACCTGTTTCGTACAGCCAAAGAAAACGCGCCCTGTATCATTTTCGTTGATGAAATCGATGCCGTGGGACGAATTCGAGGAGCCGGTCTGGGGGGAGGCCATGACGAACGGGAACAGACTCTGAATCAGATGTTGAGCGAGATGGATGGCTTCCAGCAGAATGAAGCAGTGATCATCATCGCTGCCACCAACCGCCCCGATGTACTGGACCCGGCTTTATTGCGTCCCGGACGCTTTGACAGACATATTACCGTGGATCGGCCCACCAAAGATGGTCGGGCCGCAATTTTGAAAGTGCACTCGCGCAAGATCCCGCTTTCAGAAGATGTTGATTTACAGAAAATTGCTGCCGGTACGATTGGGTTCTCCGGCGCTGATCTGAAGAATCTTGTGAATGAAGCAGCATTGTCGGCAACCCGTTTGAATAAAGACCATGTCGACGACGAAGACTTTGACAACGCCCGGGATCGTGTCCTGATGGGACCGCCTCGCGAAGAGATCCTGAGCGCAAAAGAAAGAGAAATGACAGCCTATCACGAAGCAGGCCATGCACTGCTGGCCTGGTTACTGCCGGAAATTGACCCGGTACATAAAGTAACCGTTATTCCTCGCGGCAGAGCGTTGGGTGTGACTCAACTTCTCCCCGATGAAGAGCGTTACAATATGGGAGAGAAACAGCTTCACTCCCAGCTAGCGTTCATGTTAGGCGGACGCGCTGCAGAAGGCATTGTGTTCGGTGAACACACCGCTGGAGCAGCAGATGATATTAAACGTGCCACACAGATCACACGAAAAATGGTGGGGCAGTGGGGCATGAGTGATGTCATCGGACCAGTGGCATTCCGCCACTCCGATGAAAACCCGTTCCTGGGGAAAGAGATGAAATCTCAAGGCGAATGCAGTGAAGAAACGGCACACGTCATCGACCAGGAAATGCAGCGATTCATGAATGCTGCTGAAGAACGGGCCGAGAAAATATTAACAGAAAACAGGGAGAAACTTGATCTGCTGGCAAAAGCACTCGTAGAACAAGAGGCCATTGACAGCAATGACATCAAGCGTTTGATAGGGATTTCGGTTCGAGAACAGGCAAGTCTCGACAGTTTAAAACAGTCTGGTTTGGACAGCGAAAGCAATCCGCAACCAGAGTAATGACCCCATCACGGTTGCCTCGGCGCAGAACGAGTTTTCTCCTGCCTCAGCAGGAAAACACAGGATATGAATCCCAAAAAGAAAAAGAAGAAGAAAAAACCAGTTAATACCAGTTTTTCACAGTTAGGACTGAATGAAAAAATCCTCAAGGATCTGAGTAAAGCCGGGTACGAAACCCCCAGCCCGATCCAGTCGGAACTGATTCCCATCGCTGTTACTGGCCAGGACTGTATTGGCCAGGCACGCACAGGAACCGGCAAAACGGCCGCATTCTCACTCCCCGTGCTGCAGCAACTTGATCTCAGGCGCCCCGGAATGCAGGCCCTGATCCTGGCACCCACCCGCGAATTGAGTGAGCAGGTAGCCGCTGAAATCCGGAAACTATGCACTTCGAAATCGTTAAGCATCGCAGTACTGGTAGGAGGCAAACCGGTCCGCCCCCAGGAAAACCAGCTGAAAAAAGGGGCGCAGATCGCCGTAGGAACTCCCGGACGTGTCATCGACCACATCAACCGGGGAAACCTCCAACTGGGCACACTGGGATTTGTCGTGCTCGATGAAGCTGACCGGATGCTAGACATCGGCTTTCGTCCGGATATTGAAAAAATTCTGCGAAAATGCCCTGAGAAAAGACAGACCCTGCTACTGTCTGCAACATTACCTCCTCCGGTTGAGCGACTGGCAAACCGCTATATGCAGAACCCGGTAATGATCGACCTCTCTGAAGATAAAGTCAGCGTCGATGCCATCGACCAGTACTACATCACCGTCGACCCTGACCGTAAAATCAAACTGTTGTCCCGACTGTTGTTTCAGGAACGACCGAAGCAGACGATTGTGTTTACACGTACGAAACGCGGTGCGGACAAGCTGGATCGAATTTTCTCTAAAAAGCTCAAAGAAGTTGCAGCCATCCATGGTGACTTACCACAACCGAAGCGCGATCGTGTGCTGAAAAAATTCCGCGAAGGGAAAATCAGACTGCTGATTGCCACCGATGTGATGGGGCGTGGAATTGATGTCAGTGGTATTTCCCACATCATCAATTTCGATATCCCGGAATTCAGTGATGACTATGTGCACCGCATTGGTCGTGTCGGACGTCTCTCTTCCGATCAGAAAGGGGCTGCTTTTACTTTTGTTGCACCTGATGAAGGAGAACAGCTGACAAATATCGAAAACCGGATCAATCATATGGTGAAAGAGTTTCGCGTCGACGAATTCGAAGCCTATAAACCTCAAAAACCCCGTAAGAAGATTGAAAAAGTTTCACACCTGGGCAGCACCGAGCACCTCATCAACCCCGACTTCGGTGATTTCTAACTTGATCAGACATGCTGCTCCAGAAACGCTTCGATGCGGGGCAGCATGACTTCATGTGCATCTTCAAACACATAATGACCGGCATCGGGAATTCGCAAGGTTTCCGCTGCCGGGAAGCGTCGTTCAAACTCATCGAGAAAACTGGTTGTAAAACACCAGTCCTTTTCACCCCAGATCAGCAGCATGGGATGCCCGGTGAACTGCTGCAGCCCCTCTTCGACATGCTGCAGAGTCTGATAACTGGGGTGTGAAGACTTCAAAGGAATATCTTTCACAAACTGATGGACGGCGACGCGGTTTTCCCAGGAATCGTATGGCCCCAGAAAACCGGCTTTGACTTCGGCAGACATCCGCTCGGGTTTCTCAACCGCCATTTTCACAGCAGCCCCGGAAAACAGATTCAAACCTCGCACTCCCCATGCGCCCAGAAAAGGAATTCGGCAGACAGCAATACGCAGCGGGATCTCCTGCGAACGAAAGGCGGCTGTATTCATGAGCACAAACTGTTGAAAGCGATCCGGCAGATCAACGGCAGCCCCCATACCAATCGCGCCCCCCCAATCATGTGCAAATAACGTAATCTTTTGCAGATCCAGTTCCTGAATCAGGTTTTTCAGGTTTTCGATGTGTGTCGCCAGCTGATAGGAATATTGCTGAGGTTTATCAGACAACCCACATCCCATGTGGTCGACCGCGATCACACGGTACTTTTGAGAGAGTTGCTTGACCAGACGTCGCCAGGCGAAACTCCAGGTTGGATTGCCGTGCACCATCAGCAAAACCGGTCCTGCGCCTTCATCCAGATAGTGATATTGATGACCGTCGATCTTCAACCAATGAGATTCAAACGGGTATTCATTTTTAATCTGATCACGAAAAGTCATGCGTAGTTCTTTAAACGTTGAATAGGTCAGCCTGAACAGCAGCTGTCGCGTTTCATTACAGTTGGATAGTAGTACATTATGATCTGCATACCTTATCGCGATTTCCCGTATCTGGCGAGGGAACGATCCAACGCTTTTAAAAACCGCTCCAGATCATCACGCTGATGCGCACTGGTCACCGAAATTCGCAGTCGCGAGGTCCCCTGAGGTACGGTGGGAGGTCGGATTGCCCCGACAAGAAATCCAGCAGCCTGTAAATCTGCTGCAATCGACATCGTTCGTTCAGGATCTTCCAGAATCACGGGAATGATCGGTCCCCTAGACGTAACGTCAGCCAGAAGTGATCGATGTGCCAGTTCCTGGCGCAGAAATACGGATAGTTGATGCAGATGCTGTTTGCGCTCTGGTTCTGACTTAATGATCAGGAGAGATTCACAGGCCGCTGCACAGATTGCCGGGGGCAGGGCAGTCGAATAAATTTGTGTCCGCACCCGGTTCCAGAGCCAGTTGATCAGGGAATCTGAGCCAGCCACAAATCCTCCCATGGCTCCCAGCCCCTTACTGAGCGTACCGATGCGAATGGTGACTCTTGATTCCACATTCAATTCTTCAGCCAGTCCGCGTCCCGTCTCGCCCCAGACTCCCGTCCCGTGAGCTTCATCCACCACCAGAGCTGCGTGATATTGTTCTGCCAGATCGCAAAGCTCAACCAGAGGTGCCCGGATTCCATCCATACTGAAGATCGAATCCGTCACAATGATCGTTTTTCCCTCACCCGTTTTTTTATCCAGTTCCCGTTTCAGCTTTTCCAGACGATCATGACGATAGACGCGGAACGCTGCCCCTGCGAGTCGACATCCATCGACCAGGCTGGCATGATTCAGACGATCACAATAGATTGTGTCTCCCTCACCCGCGATGGCAGACACGACTCCCAGATTTGCAGCATAACCGCTGGGAAACAGAATTGCCGCGTCCGTTCTCTCAAAATCAGCAAGTCGTTGTTCGAGTTGAGCATGCCATTCCGTGCGACCGCTTACCAGGGCACTGGCGCGAGCGCCAACTCCCATGACCTGTAATGCTGAAGCAGCTGCAGAAATCAGGCGCGGGTCGTGAGCCAGATTCAGATAGTCATTACTGGAGAGATTGATCAGTTTCTGACCTTCCAGCAGACAGCGTCCGTCCGGCAAAGGACTGAAGGTTCGTCGAGTTCGAAACAAACCCTCCTTCCGGAGCTTCTGCAGGTCGTCTTCTATCCAATCCGGAAATTCAGAAGAGGACATAGTCACGAATACCTGATTTGAGATTGAAAGCCGATTCCAGTTACTTCAGCGCGATGACGTGATTGCTCAATCGTTCAAAGCCATCTTCCGTGATCAGGTAGTTATGCTCGATCCGCATCCCGCCGACCCCTTCCACATAAACCCCTGGTTCAAGCGTGACGACATCACCGGCAAGCAGGGTGTCGATGCTTTCCGGTACCAGAATCGGTGCTTCGGGATGCCCCAGTCCCAGACCGTGGCCGGCATGATGCTGGAAGTTTTCTTTGTAGCCAGCATTCCAGAGGGGAGCGGCGGTCGCTGCATGTACTTCGGCACATTTTGCGCCTGCTTTGAGTGTTGACTCGCCTCCCTGCATGGCCGCCTGGCAGAGACCGAACAGTTTTTCCTGTTCAGCACTCGGTTCGCCAACTGCGATCGTATTGGTAAAATCACTGCGATAACCGTGAATCACCACGGAATAATCCAGAACAAACAGATCCCCGTTCTCCAGAACATGACCGGAAGGCAATCCCCCTGCTTTCGGTACAGCAGGTGTGGAAGCACGAAAATCGCCATAAATAATGACCGGCAGACCAGCAGCCTGCAGGACCGCTGCCTGAACCTTGCGGAAGATGTCGAATTCACTTTTCCCCGCTTCGACGACTTCCCGCGCACACGCATGTCCGGCATCACAGGCCTGCATGCATTGCTTGAGTAAAGCAATTTCGTCGTCATGTTTCTGACGACGTAATTGACGCAGGACGCTTCCCAGTTCCAGAGTCGCATCGGTCTGAGTGATTTCCAGCTCCTGCAAGGCACCTACCGGCAGCCATTCTGCTTCTATGGCACCGGGGCGACCTTTGAGTTGAGGTACCACCGATTTCAAGGCTTTAAAGAGCGCATGATCGCGGTTTTCGACTGAGTGCTTGTGATCGTACCAGGTTTCAATCGCTTCGTGATCGACATAAAACTCGGCAGCGGAAGAACGAAGCGTGAAATTATCACCAACCAGAGTGACCCCTTTTTCACGGTCCAGCAGTAACAATGCCCGCTCACCCCGGGAAAAGCTGCAGGGCTGCACCAGGAAGTTGGAAAGATACAGAACATGACGGGGATCCGCGATCAGAATCCATTCCAGGTGATCGGGAACCGTTTCCCACAATCGTTTCTGTCGTGCCAGACAACCTTCTTGAGTCAGCATGCTTTATACGCCCTTTCAGACGGAACTCTATCAATTAGTAACCAGGAATGTCGCTTATTCAAAACCTTTTTCAACAAGCCAGCGTTCTGCATCCAGGGCAGCCATACATCCGCTGCCGGCAGCCGTAATGGCCTGTTTATAGTTATCGTCGGCAACATCCCCGGCGGCGAACACACCTTCGACATTGGTATTGGTACGGAAGGGAATCTTCCATTCAATGAAACCTTTGTCGTTTGTTTCAATCTGACCTTTAAGGAAGTTGGTATTGGGTGTGTGACCAATGGCGGCGAAATAGCCGGAAGCTTCCAGTTCTTCGGTCTGACTTTCATCTACCGTGCTGCGAATCCGGACTCCGGTGACACCTTTTTCATCATCGCCCAGAACTTCTTCGACGACCGAATTCCATTTCACTTCGATCTTTTCATTGGCAAGCGCCCGTTCCGCCATAATTTTGCTGGCGCGGAATTCGTCACGACGGTGGATGATGTAAACTTTGGACGCAAACTTGGTCAGGTAATTCGCTTCTTCCATGGCACTGTCACCTCCGCCAACGACAACCAGAGGATGATTCCGGAAACGGGGCATGGCTCCATCACAGACGGCACATGCGGAAACCCCCATGTTCTTATAACGGTTTTCCGATTCGAGCCCCAGGTAATTCGCCCGGGCACCGGTGGCAATGATGACAGACAGCGCTTCGACAGTTTCGCCGTTAGCCCGAGTTACTTTGAAAGGATGTGCAGATAAATCGACATCAACCACGTCGTCTGTCACAACCTTGGTACCAAAATTTATCGCCTGCTGACGCATCAGTTCCATGAGCTCAGGACCACTGACACCATGCCCCAGATGCGGTGCCATATACTGTCGTTTTGATTTATCGATTGATCCATCAAGGTATGACTCAAGATTCCCGGCAGGAAAACCAGGATAGTTCTCCACTTCTGTAGTCAAAGCCAGCTGCCCCAGGGGCAGTGTCCCCTGCAGTCGATTTTCCTCAGAAATTGCTCCTTCGAAGCAGAGCGGTTCCAAGTTGGCTCTGGATGTGTAAATGCAAGCTGCCCAACCAGCGGGTCCTGATCCGATCACGACGACTTTTTCTGGCACGTTAGGTGACCTCCTGATATGCATTCTCCCTGAGAGAAATCCGTAAATAGATCCCCTGTCAGAGAAGTTGCGTGTGAATTGTAATCCTGAAACATAACCAGCGTACGAACCTGGCGTGAGTCACAATCCTAATGAAGTACGGTCAGGAATTCCAGATGCCCGGAGGAAGGGTTTTTAAGCCGGACCAGAAAATGATCGTTTCGAATGAACACAGCGAAATGTTTTGAAGGTACAAAAAAAAGGTGCTTCGAATCATGTGAATGACTGAAGCACCTTTTCTGTGCTGAATGGAGCAAGTGCGGGCCAACGCTTGCCACCATCGCTGCTATAGTACTAATGCATAAGCTGTACCATTCAGAATATTATTCGTAAAAATAAACGTAAACCTTTTATTGACATAGTATTACATTTTCCAGAGTATATTTGAGTCGAATTCAGACCTCGGCAGGGTGGTCAATTACGCCACACGTGTTGCAAAATAAAACAGTGCAAAATGCAACACATCCTTCGGCGACTCCGATTTTAAATAAAACCCGACCCGAGTATTGCGAATGAGGACTGAGTTTTCATATTGTGAACCCTCCAACTAATGATGATGTCTACAATTACCTAAACTGATGAGTTTCCTTCACCATAGTGTGATTCCGATTTGCTGAGCGTTTTTAAGGAGAGTTCCGTGTCAGATGCGTCCCCCGCACGGCCCCAGAAGTTTACTGTTCCCCGGTTTCTCGCTGCCAAAGAGAAAAACCAGAAGATCACCATGCTGACAGCCTATGATTATCTGTCTGCAAAAATTCTGGATGACGCCGGTCTGGACTGCCTGCTGGTAGGCGACACTTTAGGAATGGTCGTGCAGGGCAAGAGTACCACACTGCCTGTGACAGTCGATGAAATGATTTACCACGGGGAAATGGTCTGCCGTGCCGTCCAGAGAGCTCTGATCATCGTGGACATGCCCTTTATGTCATTTCATATTTCCCCGGCGCAGGCCCTGGAGAATGCCGGACGCATTCTGAAAGAAACGGGAGCTGACGCCGTCAAACTGGAAGGGGGAGTTAACCAGGCAAAAACCATCGAAGCAATTGCAGCAGCAGATATCCCCGTGATGGCACATCTGGGACTCAAACCACAGTCTGTCCGTGCCATTGGCAGCATGGGAAAAATTCAACGTGATGAAGATCAGCTGATTGCAGACGCACTCGCTGCAGAACGCGCAGGTGCCTTTGGAATTCTACTGGAAATGATCACGGCTCCCATCGCCCGAAAAATCACAGAAACAGTGACGGTGCCCACGATTGGAATCGGATCGGGTTCAGGCTGCGACGGGCAGGTTTTGGTCACACCCGATATGCTGGGAATGAATGCGGAATTTCATCCGCGTTTCCTGAAGAAATATGCCAATTTTGCAGCAGACATGAAAACTGCTGTTCAGGCATATGCCAGTGAAGTACGAGAAGGCACGTTCCCGGATGCGTCTCACAGCCACTCCTGAGTTATCTTCAGTTTCACTCAGGTTATCTGCCAGAATCAGAGGGCAGGGTACGAACGCGTTTTCCCAGGCAGTTATCAATTCCCAGGACCAGCATCACCCATAAGGCCGAGAACGCTTCCCGCAGGTTGATTTTGGAACTCCCAAACCGACGTTCTTCAAACGTGAAGGGAACTTCCTTAAACGTGCACCCGACTCTGCGGCAGCGGTACAGTATTTCTTCCTGGAACGCATATCCCCTGGCACGTATAAGGGCAAAATCGATTTCCGCCAGCTTGGGAACCCGATAACAGCGAAAACTGCCACTGCAGTCACGGGATTTGAGCCTCAATAATAACCGAGAGTACCAGTTGACGGCACCACTCATGAAATAACGTTTGGGGCCCCAACCCTCAATTTTCCCCCCCGGGATATAACGTGAGCCAATAGCCACATCCGCGGTTTTCGTCGCCTCAACCAGATCCGGCATGAAACGGGGTGGATGGCTGAAGTCAGCATCCAGATTCAGTACCAGATCATAATGATTTTCAATCGCATATTGAAAACCGGCAATCGTGGCAGTTCCCAGCCCGAGTTTTCCAGAACGATGGATGGAATGAATCCGAGAATCCGTCTTTTTCAGCTCTTTGGCATACTCTCCCGTACCGTCTGGTGAATTATCATCAATCACCAGAATGGCAGCAGAAGGCAAGTACTTGTGTATTTCTGGAATTAACAGCTCCAGATTTTCGCGCTCGTTGTAGGTACACAATGTCACTAAGAGTCGGGGTTGTGCAGAATCGGTCATCGGAAATATCAGGCCCAGTCGATCAGGGATGGTTCAGATCATTTTGGTGGAATCAACAACGGTGGTTGTTGACTTTTAACAGGCTCCGGCAGAGGAATCAACGGCTCACCTGGTGTATCTGCCTTTTGCGGCAGGGGAGGCAATCCTGAATCGTTGCCTGCAGGTTTTTGGGGAACTCTCTGGGGAGGGGGAGGCAGAGGTTTGGAAAGTGGCTGCGAACGAGCTGGTCCCAGAGGTTTCGCAGGTTCGGCTGGCGTCTGTCTGGATTCGAACGCCGGCGGTCTGGTTTTAGCAGGATCTACCACATATCCTTGCTGATTACCGCTTTTCTGTTTCACGGTCTGCTGATCGACGGGAACCGGTTGAGGATTCAGGAACGCCAGAAAATGATCACCGCGGCCAGCCAGACGGGCAGCAGTTTCTATTACGTCATGTGCCTCTTCAGTCTGACCGTTAAAATGCAGGACCACGCCAAACACAAACAATCGCTCAGGATCACGAATGTCTTTCTTTACCCATTCGGCAACCTGGTGCACCATTGAATCCCTGGCAATCGCATGCTCTGCACCGAACAGTTCGTTCAGGCTTTCGCCAGTCGAAGGCCAGGTAGGATCCAGTTCCAGCCCCTGTTTAAACTCGAATGCTGCGCGATCATACTGTCCCAGGGCAACCAGCGAAAATCCTTTCCGGAAATGCGGCGTTGCCAGATCTTTCGTCAACGATGCAGCCAGTTTGTAACGCTCATAAGCCCGGCGGTAATCCAGTTTTTTAAAGTATTCATCTCCCTTGACCTGATTCCGCAGACTCAACTCCCGCGCATGTCGAGTCGAGGGGACAATGTATTTCTGTATCTTGCGAGAAGGTTCCGGCAGATAATTTTTGTCATCCCAGCGTTCCAGATCATTCTGGAGTGCATTATTGAGGGGGATATTACTGGCAGCAGGAAAACCATTGCCTTGTGGTGAATTCGGGAGCGTAGGCAGAGTTCCGGGAACATTACTGTAAGGATAAACGGCTGGCGGAGAAAATCCCTGTCCCGGCAGAATCGGATAGAAACCGTTCAAGGAATATCCATTGGAAAACAAGACCGGATTTCCGGCAATGAATGCATCCGTACTGTAATAACCAAACCGGTTATACATGTAAGGTCCCCAGGGATTGCCATAATAGGAACTTCCCGGAAATGAAAAGTTGAAACTGGTATTCCCGGAGAATCCACTGACAGACCAGCCTGGATTAGCCCAGGTCTTACCGTAATAGCGTGGATAAGACCTTCCATGATGGTGGGAGTGGTGCTGGTGCCCGTGTGTAGAACGATGCCTTTGAGCAGGAACCTGCTCAGGAGATCCCGCAAACAGAAAAACTGTGCTCACGATGAGAAGTGATCGCATTGGTACTCTCCTGTCTGGCCCAGTTCCTGATGAATAACGTTATTATGCAGGGACTGAGAAGGAAATGCAAGAACTGTTCAATCGCTACAATACAAAGCACTGCACACCAGCCACGATGGAAGTTAACGGTCACCAGTCACTCATCATGACTGGTGAATCAGGTATATCTCCAGTTTTTCGCACAATTCCCATTTCTAGAGCAGTCGAACCAGCAGGACTGTTGAAAAGAAATCGTGTGATCGTTTTGAACAGGTCTGATCGGTATAAATTAAATGGCTTTCTGACAGTCTGGCGAAAGTTTATGGCCACATATTGCACGTGACCGGAGAGATCAATGGTGCAAACCTTCCAACAATATTAACTCCCGGGAACGGGTCGCTCCTCACATTAGGAACAGCCGCGAAGCTCCCATCTATCTCACCTTGAGACATACATTCTACCCAGTCTTACACATTTTCTGGTCCCTCAGCAGGTTGATACAGAGGCAAATCTCTCCCAGTTTAACCAACCGTTACGACGCATATAATCATGACAAAAAATGACGTAACCTTTTTATCTGATAATGACTTGAGACATTCAAGCGACGATTACAGCACGCCGATAGATTGTACCAGTCGCAATGAGAATTCATATCTGAATGATCGAAGGAAACGATTCGGATGTGATTTCAGGTGATGCTCCCAGGGAGTATCAACCGCAATCGAAATTACTAGGAAGATTTTTGTAAGAGTGCTGTCGTAGGCAACACTCTGAGATTCAAGCCAGCGCGAGTTGATGATTTCAACTTGGACGAATAAGCAGTCCCTAAAGGAACAAAACAAGATTCGCGCCGTAACCACTGTGATGTGACAAAAGAGGCACATCTATCTGTCTATGATGGTCAGAAAACGACCCAAGAAGGAGACGCTGTTCTATGAAATGGATTAGTCTGTTAAGTGCATTTGTTGTGGCATTGGGGATGAATGCCGTTGCACAAGCAGATCTTTTTGACCTTTCGCTTAATTGCGGGGCTGCAAAGAGCTGTGAATGTGCCTCGACCTGTCAACCTGAATGTTGTAAACCCACTATTACAAAACCGTGTGAGCCTAACGTTTATACCTATCAACGTCAGTGTTCATCAATTAAACCACCTTGCTGCTGCGAAGCTGCACCAGCATGCTGCAAACCTGCCCGTAAACTGCGTGGCTGGTTCAAGAAACGCTGCTGCTCAGATTCTGGCTGTGCCCAGGATAACTGCTGTGCTCCAGCTCCAAAGAATGACTGCTGCACCCCAGCTCCAAAAGCCTGCTGTGCTCCTGCTCCCAAAGCATGTGCCGCTCCAGCTCCTAAAGCTTGCTGTGCACCAGCCCCTAAAGCCTGCTGTGCTCCTGCTCCTAAAGCATGTGCCGCTCCAGCTCCCAAGGCCTGCTGTGCTCCAGCTCCCAAAGCTTGCTGTGCACCAGCCCCCAAGACCTGTGCTGCTCCTGCTGCAGACAGCTGCTGCAACGAACAACCCTGCTGCAACGCAGATCCTTGCGAAATCGCTGAACTGATCTACCAGTCTCAGACTGCCTGCTACGCTAAACACCGTCGCAAAGCAATCCACAAACTGGGTGACAAGTTCAACTGCGAATGCAATCCTGAGATCATGTGTGCTTTCATCTACGCTCTGAACGACGCTGACGAACGCGTTCGTGCTAAAGCTGCTGATGAAATCGGCGACCAGCTTCGCAAGCACTGCTGTGGATGCTCACCTGAGCTGACAGCTGCTCTGACTTGTGCTCTGGGCGATTGCGACAAGAAAGTTGTTCGTGAAGCAACTCAGGCTCTGGAACTGTGCGGATACGAAGTTGTTGAAGGATGCTGTGACACACCTTGCTGTCACACTAATGGATGTGCTCCTGCTGGATGCTCACCATCTGCAGCTCCTGCTGCTCCTGCTCCTGCTTCTGATCCTAAAGCTTACTTCCCCAGCCGTCTGCAGAACCAGAAGCAGACACGTCGTCTGAGCGGAAACAGCCTGTCAAACCTGTTCGGTCTGATTGACTAGTTCAATTAAGACTTCAGCTTGACTGAATCGAAGTATCGAAACGGCTCTCCTCAACGGGAGAGCCGTTTTTTTTTTGGTTACAGCCAAACCAGGATTTCCGGTATTGAAGACCGCCTTTCTGGACACTATAATCCAATTTAATGAATTCTGTTGTCATAAAGATTTGAAAGCACTAGACTTAAAATAAAGATTCGTAAACACTGATTAGATCTGATAATATAACAGGCAATGATTGATACCGTCTTTGATGTTTTTATATCAGGATACCAGTTTCACGATTCCCTCCTCAAATGCGACTGTCCGAAACCAGTTGCAACCTGCCATTGAAAGCTCCACGAAATACTACTGGCCAAGATCGAACAAATTAAACCGTTACCCTTTAAGGCATCAATTGTTTGAATCAGAATGCACTCAGTTCATAGCGGACTGCTGTTTAAACGACTGGCGCTTTTCAGATTTAAAGGTTCTCACCATGCGACGTCGAAAATTTCTCAAACACTGCACCAGTATTCTGGGTTCGCTGTACGTCACAATCCTCGCGGTACCGGCTTTGGGCTTTTTGTTTTCGACTCTCAAAAGAGGCAGGCAGACAGAAAATACGTACCGCCTGGCGCGTCTGAACGACCTGGAACCGGGCGTTCCACAGCGTTTCACCATTAACGACCAGCGCGTAGATGCCTGGACCAAATATCCTTCGGGGCCCATCGGTTCAGTCTGGATCAGCAAATCTCAGGAGGGAGACATCACCGCGTTTTCTTCCACCTGCCCCCACCTGGGCTGCGTGGTTGATTATGTCGCTGGTGACGAAGAATATTTCTGCCCCTGCCATGCAGCGACCTTTCAGACAGACGGTTCGATGGTCAGTGGCCCGCAGCCACGGGGAATGGATGAGCTGAAAACGACTATCGAAACCATCCGGGGAGAACAGTGGGTCATGGTAGAATACCAGAAATTTGAGACAGGCATCTCTGAAAAAGTTCCCATCGGTTAAGATCCCCCGAAGTGCGACTCTCTGACAGACTACACAGACTCATCAATTTGATTTCCCATAGGGAGATACTTCAGTGCTGCCTAAAAAAACCCAACAGTGGATCGATGAACGAACCGGATACAAAAATTTCCTGCACGCGATCTTTCTGTTAAATTTCCCGACCAAAAGACGCTCCCGCTGGCAGTTTATCTGGGGAGGGGCACTCGTGTTGATGATGCTGGTGGAAATGGTGACCGGCGCACTGTTGATGACTGTTTACAGTCCTTCCGAAGCATCTGCCTGGGGCAGTGTGCATTATATCGAAACACAGGTCGATCTGGGCTGGTTCGTACGCGGCTTACATCATTACACCGCACATATGATGATTGTGGCAATCGTCGTGCACATTTTTCTGGTGATTATTTCAGCCGGATATCGCAAACCCAAAGAGTTTATCTACTGGACCAGCCTCTTAATTGGAGGCGTGATTATTGGCCTGACTATCACTGGAAATCCACTCCCCTGGGATCAGAAAGGGTACTGGTCCTATCAGATTGAAACAGGGATTGCCGGAACCATGCCGGTCATTGGTTCCACTCTAAGATCCCTGGTCGTGGGGGGGAGTGAATTCGGTAACCTCACTTTGACCCGCCTGTATACGATTCATGTCATTGTACTGCCCCTCATCGCCATGCTGCTGTTTACCTTTCATATGGCGCTCATCCGACGCGAACGTCTGCGGACAGCAAAAATAAAAGAAGCAGCCGACGACCCGGCAGTCGATTTTCAACTGGACGAAGATGACCCGGTCAAAGATGAAATCACTCAACCCTACTGGCCTTACCAGACGACACGCACCCTGGTACTCGCGCTGGTTCTGATCGGCATCGTCATAATCCAGTTGATCGTATATCCCGCCCTCAAAAATCAGCATGTTACCGTCGGGCATGATGACTGGGTGGCCGACCTGCAGGCCAGCGAGATCAAACTGGAAGCACCCGCCGACAGTTCAATTCCTTACGTCGCACGCCCGGAATGGTTCGTCCGCTTTCTGTTTGAATTGCGACACATGGTTCCCAAAGAAATGGAAGTTCTGGTAACAGCCGTATTGCCAGGGGTTATCCTGGCGGTACTGTTCCTCGTCCCTTTTTATGAAAAAGTTCTGGGTGAGAAGTGGGGACAGAGGGTCGCTATTATTGTTTATGTGGGTGGGTTACTCATTATCTCCGGGATCAGTTGGTACGGCATCAAGATGGAACGCAGTGCGCCTGACTATGCGCTCAATCGTTCTCAGGAAATCGCATACGCAGCCCGGGCTTCCTGGCTGGCCAGCCAGAATGGCGTCCCCCCTGAAGGTCCCGCATCCCTGTTGAGAAACGACCCCAAATCAATGGGTCCCCTGATTTTTGCGAGACACTGCGGCATCTGTCATACCTGGAACGGGCATGATGGTACTGGGCATAACATCATGGAAATGAAAGATGGTAAAAAAGTCATCGCCACTCCCCGCGCATCCGATCTGGCAGGCTTCGCTACCACCAAATGGCTGACAGAATTTCTCATGGATCCCAAATCACCGAAATTTTTCGGTCACCTGGGATCAACTAAAGGAGGGGATGCCATTCTGAATGGGGATATGAGCGACTGGGCTGACAGTTATGTCGGACCGGAAGGCATTCTCACGAAAGCAGATATTGAAGCAGTCGCGGCACTGGTGGCCCGCGAAGCCAACCACAGAGACTTTAAACCACTGAGCGAAGAGACCGTTAAACGCGGTGTTTCGGTTTTCAGCGGGATCGACTTCAAAGACAAGTCCGGCAAAGTGGCAGAATTCTACGGCTACTGTGCTCAATGTCACGCGATGAAAGCCGGCGATCCGGAAGAAGAAGGGGGCGGGGCGGCTCCCGATTTCAACGGTTATGGCTCAGAAAAATGGTTGACCGATTTTATCCGTAAACCAGGAGCAGAACGCTTCTATGGTGAGAAAAACATCATGCCTTCCTTTGAGGAATCAAAACTCTCCAAACACGATCTGAACCTGCTCGTCAAATGGATGCGCGGTGAATGGCAGCGGCCAGAAACGGAAAAATAAGAACAGGTTCCTGCTGAGTATTTCAGTTTCACTTCAGACACCCGCTCAGTTTTGACCTGATCACGCGTTCTTGCCCCCCTTTCGCTGATGTGTGTACTAGAACGCGTCACATTTAACCATAGCGTCTCCCGATCTATTATACTCGGTCAAAATGGTCTTGGAGGCGCTACAGTAAAACCGGACACAGCTTAGCCCGGAATTCCTAACGGCCCAGTATTCTCCAGTCGCAGAATTTTCAAATTCTCCAGGTTTCTGCTTGCACCATTACTACAACTGTGGTAACACTAATCCCAGAGATTACTACACCCGTAGTCACAGGAGCTGACATGAACCAGCGATCGGAATTACAAATTACGGATGCGGAATGGGAAGTGATGCTCAGTGTCTGGGAGGCAGAAGACCAGACTGCCGGTGAAATCATCGCCCGCACTGAAACGCTGCGAGACCGCAGTCATCGCACCATCAGAACCCTGCTGGCGCGCCTGGTAGAGAAAGGGGCCGTCGACGTGCATGTCGAGGGTTCTCGACACCTTTACCGTGCCGCTGTAACACGAAACGAATGTGTCCGCTCGGCTGCCCACTCTTTCTCTGAACGATTCTTCGCCGGAAATCTGCAATCGCTGCTGATGCATTTTGTCGAGAACGAAACGCTTTCCAGCGAGGAACTAGCAGAACTCAAACAAACCCTGGACGAACAACTTGCGAATCAGAGTCAACCCAACAAACCCCAGTCATCCGGGAAATCGGCTTCTCGACGGAGGAAAACACAATGAACTTCGCATCTGATCTGCCCTCGTTCTGGCAACTGATCTGGCGTGCAACCTGGCAGGCAGGAATATTGGCGTGCCTGGTATTCTGTGTTATCTTCCTGCTGCAGCGCTGGATTTCTCCCAAATGGCGTGCCCTGCTGTGGACAGTTCCCCTGATTCGCCTGGTGCTGTTAATCATCCCTGCCAGCGGTTTGAGCCTGTTTCAGTTCTTCGAACTTGAAACCAATCGCGTCATCCGGGTTACTGATGTACCTAAGACGGCACCTGCTGACATAGCTCTGCACACCTCGTCCGATTCTCAATTGTCAATCATTCACAACAGTGAGCAGACACGGACGGCAGACAAACAGGGAGTGAATCCGCCAGCCACGATTTCGCCAGAGCCTGAAAGGAAAGTCCGTATTTCAATTTTCGGTCTTATCACCGGTCTCTGGTTCCTGGGTTTTTGTGCCATGCTGATCAGAGAATTCGGTTCCCGCTGGATACTGTCGCGTCTCATCGAGAACAGTCAGCCGCTCCAGGATCTAGAATTGCTTTCCTTAATTGTCGCCAGACAAAAACAGCGTCCCGTTCGCTGTTGTGTGACGGATGCAGCGTTGGGTCCGTCCTCTTGTGGATTCTGGCGCCCCACTATCTTGCTCCCACGCAGTCTGTGGGAGGACTTCGATCAGCATTCCCGACGAGTAATTCTCTCTCATGAGCTGGAACACATTCAGCGTCATGATGCTTTGCTGCTGTTCCTCAGCAGGATTGCCATTGCTGTGCACTGGTTCAATCCACTCGTCTATCTGATCACGAGTCGGCTGCGCCGTGAAATCGAACTGGCCGTAGATGCAGCAACAGTAGCCTCTTTTGATGAACAGACCCGTCACCAATATGGCGAATTGTTAATTCAGCTTTCACAGTATTCACAAAAGCCGATCGCGGCACTTCCCATGGCCGGCAAACGATCGGCACTGCGCGCACGAATCAGGCAGCTGACAAATCCGACCCGGGAGAGTCGCCCCCGATCTGCTCTTGCCATCTGTGTGTTGTTACTTTTCCTTGTAACAGGTTTGAGTGATGCGGCACAGCAGGAGGAACAGCCTGAGAAGGATCAAAATGGTCCGGCGGTCTCCACCAGACCAGAACAGCGTTCCGAGAGCAAACCAGCAGCACAATATTTCATCACAGGCACCGTTCGCGATGCACAGACAGGTGAACCGGTTTCGGACGCAGAGATCCGGTTGTTTGTCGCCTCCGAACCAGATGTAAACCAGAGAGAAAAAAAGGGGATTACAAATGACGCCGGTCAGTATCGCATTGAAGTCCCTTTAGGAAATGTCCAACTCTGGTTCCCGACGTTAAAACCGGGATACTGGCTCCTGCCTGAAGAATGCATGCAAGCGTTAGTCACGACGGCTGAAAATCCCGTGCTGGAACACAACATCAAAGCCCAAACGGGCCCCATCTGGAATATTCACTGGAAAGGCAAACTCAACGAACAGCAATTGAAGTTCCTGACTGCACATCTCAAGGACCAGCCGATCCAATACAGGGTCTCCCTTCAGGAAGTGGAAGACGACGCGAAACGGGCCGCCTGGTTGCAGGGGAAACCAGTCTCGTTCCAGAAAGCGAATGCCAGTTCGATAAGCAATCTGGATCAGACAGGTCGCGGAAAACTGACGCAAGTGGGAACGAGCGGTAAAACTATTTTGACACTCGTCAATATGACAGCCGAACTGATTGTGGAACCTGGTTTCGACAATACACGGGTCGTTTCGCTGAAACAGATTCCCGATACCGAAAAAACAGAGATGATCGACTCCTCGGGAAAGAAAGCCATCGTCAGCAAAGCAACCGTCACACTGAGCGACGGCGTTCCTTTACTGACCTTTCAGACCGAAGCTGCGAAACCGACTGGCTATCAGAGGCTGAGCGGTCGTGCCGTCGACAAAGCGGGGAATCCACTCGCTGATGTGCGGGTCGGCGTGATCGAAGGCTTAAAGGGGGGAGGTAGTGGCGAAACGGGCGAAGAAACCCAGACCACTGATGATGGAACATTCTCTGTAAAACTGCCGATATATGATAACCAGGTATTTCAAAATCAGCAGTATTCAGTCACGCTGACAAAAGACGGATTTGCCGGTACGGATTCAGAAATCGTAGAAGCTAATAAGGACTTTGCCCCTATCAACTTTAAAAACCTTACACTTCAGCCGGGACACACCATTCCAGTCCTTGTTCTCGATGAACAGAAACAGCCCCTGCCGGGAGCAATCCTGGAACCCGTTAACGATTACGCATTGAGACGCCAGATCACCCGCACCGATTCGACCGGGAGAGCGGTCCTGAAAAACCTCCCGAGTGGTGTGATTCGACTCTCTGTCCGCTGGGGTACGAAAATCAAAGAGACCAACCTGGTGATCAGTAAAAACCCGTCTAAAAATAGAGAAGTGACAATTCATGTTAATGAGTTCGTCCCCTCATCTACATCCAGGGTAGAAAAACAGAAACCACTGGCGGTTGGCCAGCAGGCTCCGGAATGGGAGATCGTGGCATGGTCTGATGGACGAACCCGCAAACTCTCCGACCTTCGCGGTCAGGTGGTGGTACTTGATTTCTGGGGTCTCCGTTGCAGTGGTTGCGTCGCTTCCATTCCCGCGCAGAAACGACTTGCCAGGAAATACAAAGAGCAGGGTGTCGTCTTCCTGGGAATCCATACTGCAGATGGAGAAATGAGCCAGATCAAAAAGCTGCTCCAGAGCGAGCAGTGGACGACGCCCACGGGAATCGATCGGGGCACTTCCATTCTGGATAATGCGACAGGCAAGAAATATGGAATCCAGGGATATCCGGCACTAATTGTCATTAACCCGGAAGGCCAGATCACATTTCGCAGCGATGTCAATCCCCCGGGGGATCGCGGAGTTTTTATGAAAACCCTGGCAAAAGCAAGTGACGTGAAATGGCCGCCCGCCGAGAATGCAACTCAAACTGAGATGATAGAAATCATGAATCAGCTTCAATTCACATTGATCAGTCGGGAAATTGAACATGTGCTGAATGCGAAACAATAAGAGTGTCTCTGATTGCGGATAGTATGTGCGTTTTTCACATTCCACTTTGAATTTCACTTGCGCGGAATCAGTGTTTCTTCAGAGCCACCCGGCTGATTTTCAGTTGGATTTCTCAGTCTTTGTAATGCAGCGGACAGGACTGGGTCACTGGATTTCGTAAAGTCCGGAGGAGTGGTCTTCACTCTGATATCCGGTTGAACTCCCACGGTATCAAAAGGTTTTCCAGCCGCGTCATAAGCGATCCAGCGGGGAAGATTGACAATGATCCCTGCTCCCGCATCAATCCTCCGTGGATTACCGCTGGATCCTGCAGTCCGGTCTCCCATCGTTGTCACAGTGGGGCATTCTGCCAGCATCAATGCAAATGCTTCTGCAGAACTCATTGTTTTTTCCCCCTGTAACACAATCACCGGCCCCCGGTAATACCAGTCCTGACTGGGAATCAGACGACGCTTTTGCATAGAACCCAGATCATCGTGTTTTGGTCCACTGCGATATTGATGAGTCGCATAAAGACAGGGCTGATCTAAAAAGTATCCTGCCATTTTCTGCCCCAGCGGTTCGGCTCCTCCACCATTCGCACGAATATCCAGAACCAGGCCGCGTGTACCCTGCATCTGTTTCAGAGCAGATTCAAACTGATTCAGAAGAGTCTCTTTCGAGAGGCTGTCGACAGCGATATAACCGATCTCATCTTCCGTGCGCCCCCAGCGCATGCCTTTGACCTGGTTGATCTTCCCGATCAGATGTGCTGCCGCAGCCGGGCTGGCATTAAACTGTCGCTCGCGATTGAACCCTTTCACATATGTCCCATCGACCTGGACATACACATGCAGATCCTTCAAGTGAGCGAGCATCTCACTAAGAACGTTTGCCAGTTCACGATTGTTTTTTGCGAGGACCGCCTGGGGGCGAAACTGGTCGCGCAACTTCTGCCAGTCCACTTCCGGTTTAATGACAAACATCGCATATTCGCGATCAAAGGCATTCCACACTTTGTCAAAGATTTCAGCTCCAACACCAGTCTTAAACGGGACTGCGACAGCCAGTGCCCTCTGTCGAAATGCATCGACATACTTCACGGTCTGCTGGCGGGTATCGATTGCGTAAAACCGTCGGAAACCTGCTTTCGTTTCAAGATCGAAAATGAGGGACTCTCGAAGTGGCACCATCGGCTTCCCTCCCTGATGCCAGCTTGATCGCATTTTATGCCGAGCCAGAGCAACAGCTTGTTCGATCCATTTTGAATCTCCCTGCTTTGTCACAGTGCTGGCACGAAACAGTTCCCCCACGCGTGCCGGATGCAATCGTAACCAGATGCTGGAGACATGCTCCCCTTTGCCTGCATCGGCTGTTACAATTTCTCCTGGTGTTTCAGGAAAAACGGCCGCCCAGAGTACGTTTCTGCCATGACGGCCTAAAACAACCTGTGAGGGTCCAAGCTGGATCTCGAACTTGTCTGTCAGTTTGAATTCGAATGAATCCAGGCTCCAGACATCTTCTTTTGTCGTCGTGGAATCGTATCCGCGAGGCTGCTTCGAATATTCCAGACTGGCAGGATATTTCCGCCCCAGATCTTCAGCAGACGCCATCTTCGATGTCTGCAATAATGAAATCAACGCAGCACATAAGCAGAATACTCTGCCAGTCTGATACATCAGACGAATAATAACACGTCCTGTCATCACGGTCTCCTTCTACCTGGTAGAAAAAGGGGTCGAGATTTTTACAGTGTGCCTGCGATTTCAATCTATAGCAACTCTCTTCAAGGGCCCGTCGTCGCGGATGCCACCGGCGGTTTCACCTGGGTATTACCCGCGAGGTAGGCAATCAGATCCGCCAGCTGCTCTTCGCTCATTTGATCAAGTTGACCTTCCGGCATCAGGGACAGTTTGGAAGCAGTCATATCGTCGATCTGCTGACGATCGAGCACGAGCAATTCATTCTGAGTCTGCAAGGTCAACTGCTTGTCAGTCTTTCTGACCACGTTTCCGTTCAGGACGCGACCATCGGTGAGTGCGACTACCACCATTTCATAGCCTTTGGGGATGAGGGCAGAGGGGTCTACCATATTCTCCAGCAGATAATCCATATTAGCCCGATTCGCTCCCGTCAGATCAGGGCCAATCTGGCCTCCACTTCCAAACAGTCGATGACATTTCGCGCAGGTTTTCTCATACAGAACCCGTCCGTGCACACGATCGGCTTTTGCCAGTCGTTCTGCCGTCAGTAACGCCTTATAGCTCTCGATCTGGGCTCGTTTCTTTTCAGGGGTTTCCCGTGTCTGTCCCCAGACCTGATTCAGTTTCTCAACCACTTCCTTGTCCCGGAAATTTCGGAGCTGACGCACATGAAATGCGGAAACATCTTCCTGGGGAACCTGTTTTTTATCGATGGCATTCAGCAGCAGTAGAACATATTCCTTACGACTGCTGACGGTATCAAGCAGCACCTGTCGTCCTTCATGCTTGATACTGCGGTAGCGCCCCAGCATGCGCTGGATTGTCTGGGGATCGTAAAACCGTGCTAACCCTCGAAATGCCAGTGGCTGAAGTTCCGTCGTATATACCGATTTCTGAATAACAGATAACAGGTCTTTGTCCTGAGAACTGTTTAATAATGTTTCGAATGCCTGGTAACGGCTTTTCATAGGCTGCTCAGAATCCAAAGCAATTTTCTTGAGCGCATCCATCGTCTGCCCATCACCAAACACAACAGATAATTCTGTAATTTGCTTCTGCAAATCTTTGGAATCAGTCCTGGCTGTTGCCTGCTTAAATGCCTGCCAGTTTTCTGGTGCCTCTGCTTTTAAGCGGCCCTGTAAGGCAGCCTGAATCCCTGCTAACAGATCCTGCTGTTTCGCAGTGTCTTTTGTATCAATCGCCTGCTGGATCAGCTGTACCACATACTCTGGATGCTGATCAATGGCCTCTGTCAGGCGTCGTGCCGCCAGTTGGCGCACGAGTGGTCGTGTTGCCTGACTGAGAAACTTTAATGCGGATTGACTGTCCCCCATGACTGCTGGCTCAATTCCATACCAGAGCATCAGTGTGAAATTTCGGTCTTCAGTATCCTGTGGATTCTGATCAAGGGCAGCGGCAATTTCCCAGCAGTCCTGGGGAGCCAGCGACTGCATTGCCGATGCCAGATAGAGTCGTACGAGTCCGGAAGTTTCGGTGCGTGCTAACCTGGCAAACTGCTTTACCGCCTCTGCAGGAACTTGACCGTCATCAACCAGATAGCGAATCGCCCAGATGCGAACGTGCTCACTGGGATCATCCAACTGTTTCGTCAACCACGCATCGTTCACTTGATTCGTACAATAAAGTGTCCACAGAGCACGCAGCCGACGCGAAACCTCTTTCGAAGTATTATAGATTTTTAACAAGTCCGCTTTCGCCTGGCTCCAGTTCTTGGCAGTTCCCGCACGTTCTGTCAGAATCCGGCGGGCATGACGGACATACCAGTCATTGGGATGCAACTGCAGCTTCACAAGTTCACTGTCTGACAACTGATTCAGATTCAGCTTTTCAGGTTGTGGCACATCCCCATAGGCAATTTTGTAGATTCGACCACTGGTACGATGCACGCCATCGTGATCATGACATTCTCCCAGATCCGCCCAGTCGGTGAGATAGACACTGCCATCGGGTCCATATTTTAATTCGGTGCCTCGAAACCAGTCTGAACCGGTCAACAGAAAATCAGGGCGATGGGTTCCGACATATCCGGAACCTTCTCGCTCCAGCGCATCATTATTCACACGATGTCCGTGCGTGTTACACAGGAACAGGGAGTTGCGGTATTTCTGTGGCCAGCTGTCGCCCAGGTAAATCATGCCGCCACAATGACTGTGTCCCCCTCCCAGTTTGCCATGAATGCCGGAGGTATCCCGGGAATCAGTCCATTTTCCTGATGAGCTGTCCCAGTGATCGTGGTCCGCGCACTTCGTCATCAATTCGTAAACATAAGGGTTGGGATCGCTGCCGTGCCCTGACATGCGAATGTAGTGAGAACCGGGAATCATATGCCAGAGATGACCATTCACATTATTCGTGAAAAACATCTGGCCATACTCGTCATAGTCAAAGCCCCAGGGATTGGTCGTACCAGAGCTGACTTCTTCCACTTTATGACTGACTGGGTGATAGCGCCAGATACCACAATGAATCGTAGTGCGATCTGCAGGTACTGTTTCAGGAGTACCAACGAGTGAGGAGTCCGTGATTCCATGACGCCCGTACAACCAGCCATCAGGCCCCCAGGTAAGACCACTCACAATGTTGTGTCGGATGGTTTTATAGTTCCAGCCTTCCAGCAGCACCTGCGGTTTACCATCGGGAACATCATCGTGGTTTTTATCTTCGTAGTAGCGTAATTCGCCGCGGCACAAAGCCCAGACACCATTCGAACCGACGGTCACACTGGTTAAAGGTCCTGGTCCCTGCCAGAAGATTTTCCGTTTGTCCATTTTGCCGTCGCCATTGGAATCTTCCAGAATAACAATTCGGTCTTGATACTGATCATCAAAGGTCCCGCGTTCATAGCTGAAACATTCGGCAACCCAGAGTCGACCACGATCGTCAATCTCAAAACCGATTGGTTGGTGCACGTCAGGTTCGCTGGCAAACACGGTCACTTTGAACCCTTCGGGAACCGTCATGTTTTTCACAGTCTGTTCCGGCGAGGTGGCAATATCTTTGGGATCTTGTGTGTTGCGAATCGGGCTCTCTGCCAGAGAGAAATCGCCCGGTAAACTCAGCATTGAGTAAGAGGCGAGGAGACAGATAAAAAACCGGAGTTGATCGTGTAAGCGCATCAATTACCCTCTGAGTCTAATAAAATGGACAGCCGGATATTAATAGATATCACTTATGCTATAGCAGGTTTAGACCAAGAGCAATCAAATCAGGAAAATAGTTTCTACAAAACAGGACAAAGCGCTGAGGGCTTTTTTACTTTTCGAGAGTGTCAAACATCTCACGAAATTTCCCGAGAACTTTTGTCACAGCGGAAGAAAGGGGACCGTTTAACATCGCACCGGAGGCCTGTCGGTGTCCCCCCCCTCCAAATGATTCTGCTACTTTAGAAACATCCCACGCAGTGCGGCTGCGAAAACTGATTTTCACCTGTCGACTGCGCTGTTCAACCGCAATAAACGCTGCCTGGGTTCCCGCAAGTGTAAGGCAGTAATTAACAAGCCCTTCCGTATCAACGGGCGTGGTCCCTGTCGCACTGAAGTCTTCGCAACTGACGATCGTGTACGCCAGCAACCCATCGAAGTCTGTCTGCACCTGCCCCAGTACTCGCCCCATCAGTCTGAGCTGGGGTAAGTTGTTCTGTTCATACAGCAACTCATAGATCTGATGTGGTTCAGCCCCCGCTTTGATCAGTTCACTGATAATCTGCATGGTATAGGCGGTGGTGGAAGGAAATCGAAACCAACCTGTGTCTGTAGCAATGGCAGCATACAGCAGGGTGGCGATCTCAGGATTCAGACTGCAGTTCAGAGCACGTCCCAGATCGTACACCAGACAGCCAGTGGCAGGGGAGGTCACATCTTTGAATTCTTCCGCCCCCAGAGAATCTGAGCTGACATGGTGATCGATGATCACTTTTTTTGAATCCGTTTTTCGATAGAAATTAGCCAGTCCAGGCAGTTGAGACCAGGCACTGGTATCGAGCACAATGTGCACCTCCGCCCATTCAAACTCAGCCGTTGATACTCCATCTCCCACATAACGGACTTCATGTTCCTGAACCAGAAAATCCATGCTTTTGGGATGAGCAGAAGGATTGATGACCCGGACATCTTTCCCCAGTTCCCGGAGAAAACAGGCCAGTGCCAGTTCAGAACCAAGTGCATCAGCGTCCGGCCGGACATGACAGGAAAGCAGAAACTTCTGATGTGCATGAATCAGTTCACAGAGGGGGGCCCAGTTAATCGTACTCATTCATTTTTCCTGCTCTGCGAATTCCGGCTGCATCCAGTGAGTGGTTTCACTTTGTTAACTGGCCATCTTAGCGCATTATTGGAGATCTATCCATTGACTGGCCAGCTTTTTTGCTGATTCGACATCAATCAGAAGTTGCGTTTTAAGCAATTCAGCATCGGCAAATGTTTGAGTTCCCCGCAATTGATCCAGAAACTGAACCTGCAGCTTCTGCCCGTAAATATCTCCAGAGAAACCAATCAAATGTACTTCGACCTTGGTCTCATCAGACTGAAATGTGGGATTCCCCCCTATATGAATGGCAGCCGGGTACTGTCGACCTGCGATCTCCCCGACTCCACAATACACACCATCTGCGGGAATCAGCGTTTTAATATCGGTAAGATTCGCGGTCGGGAAGCCCAGCATACGCCCCCGCTCGGCACCATGGCCAACCGTTCCCGAAATCTGATAGAGGCGTCCCAGCATTCTGGTCGCCTCTCCGATTTCACCCGCTTGAATGGATTTGCGAACCTCAGACGAAGAGATCATGCGCGAACCACAAACGGTTGGTTCAACCACTTTAAAAAACATTCCCGCCTGCTCACACAAATGACCTAATAAAGCAACGTCTCCTGCACGGTTTTTGCCAAAGTAAAAATTGGGGCCTTCCACCATGCCTTTGGCCTGCAGTTGGTCACACAGGACCTGTTGAAAGAATTCTTCCGCGGTCAGATTCAATAACGCACGATCGGTGGGATAAGCAATCACACAATCCACGCCCAGTCCTTGCAGAACCTCCGCGCGTTGTTCAATCGTCATTAACTCTGGGGGAGCATGTTCGGGCCGCAATAGATGAATCGGGTGGGGATCAAAGGTAAAAACAATGGCAGGAATTTTTTGTGTTCGAGCATGCTGAACTAATGTCAGAATCATCAACTGGTGCCCTCGATGCACTCCATCGAAGTTACCAATTGAGACCATGCCTCCCTGACATCCGTCAAAACCTGCTAGTCCTCGTATTAACACCACTTAACCCAACAATTTATTGACTTTATTTAGAAAAACACTCTGGCCGGTACTCAGTTCGGGCTGTATCAGTTGAATCGGCAACAATCCAGAAAATGTAGAGTGATAAGTACCATTAGACCCACAATATTGCTACTATTAAGCGTAGGGAAAGCAGTTTCCTTCTCCTTCCCCCATAAGCGCTTGAAGGTACGCGCCTGCGAACCTGAAACGCACTTGGTATCACCGACCATTGATGCCATCCAGTAACAGTCACACTTTATTATATCACTGGAGATAACGAAATGGATCAAAGCCCCATCAATCGAAGAGATTTCCTGAAAACCTCAGGAACCACGGCGGTCGCCGCCAGCACGATCGCCGGACTGGCTTCCGCCCCCGCATTGGGAGCCGGCAATAGTAATGAAGCAATTCGCATCGCATTTATCGGCCCTGGTGGTCGTGGATTTGGTGCCCATGTCAAAAAGCTGGTGCAGCTGAAAAAAGATGGCATGAACATCGATCTGGTTGCCGTCGCTGATGTGTATTCAGAACATCGAGACCGCACTGCCAATTATATCAAAAAAGAGCTGGGGAATGACGTCGCTGCCTACGTCGATTACCGCGACATGCTCGAAAAAGAAAAACTGGATGCCGTCTGTATCGGAACTCCCGACCACTGGCACGCCAAGCAGACCATCGACTCCATGAATGCCGGTCTGCATGTCTACTGCGAAAAGCCAATGACCAAGAAAGTCGAAGAGGCTCTGGAAGTCGTCGAAACCTGGAAAAAAACCGGTAAAATCATGCAGGTCGGTGTGCAGTCCACCAGCCTTCCAGTCTGGGATGATGTGCGGGCCCGTCTGCAGGATGGACAACTGGGGAAAGTACTCCAGTTCCAGACCGAATACTTCCGCAACTCTTCCATGGGTCAGTGGCGGTACTATGCTCTGAAAAAAGAGATGAACCCACAGAACATCGACTGGAACCTCTGGCTCGGAACCAAAGAAGGTCTGGCCGAATACCAGCCTTTCGACCGCGCCGTCTACGCACAGTGGCGTCGATTCTGGCCCTTCGGTTCCGGCATGTTTACTGACCTGTTTGTCCACAGAACCACCGCCATGCTCAAAGCAACCGGTCTGCGTTATCCTGGTCGCGTTGTCGGAGCAGGGGGTCTGTACCTGGAATACGATGGTCGCGACGTTCCCGATGTGGCAACGGTTGCTGCTGACTTCAATGAAGGGGTCCAGGGACTGGTCAATGCCACCATGTGTAACCAGGAAACCCGCATCAAACAGATTATCCGCGGGCATAATGGTTCGTTTGTCTTTGGTAACGGCGAAGGGTTCGACGGGTATGATTTCATCCCTGAACGACCACAGGTCACCCGAGACAGTTCTCTGAAACAGCAGCGGATTGATGTCACTCCGATCAAAGACACAACTTATGCTCACTTCAAGAACTGGGTCGAAGCGATGCAGGCCAATGATCAGAGCAAGTGTAACAACCCACCTGATCTGGGTGCGGCAGCGATCGCCGTCGTCAACATGGGATCAAACAGCTATCGTAATGGTAAGGTCTACCACTTCGATGCTGATTCCCATGCCATTACCGAAGGCGACGGCAGCTGGTCGAAAAAATGGGAAGCCATGTCAGAAGCACGGCAGAAACCCAAACACATTCCAGGCTGGAAAGCCGGCGACAAAGGAAGTGTGCTGGAGGAACCCAGCTACATGACTCTCGCGGGCCCCTGGGTTGACGGGAAACCCCCGAAAAACAACCCTGACACCAACGCTGGTTAACCCCTGATTCGGACTCTTCCAATCCCGTATTCCTGCCTGGAATACGGGATTTTTTACGAATCATCCATCCGGAATCAAAACTTCACCCCTCTTTTACATTCACGGAAGCTGCTATGAATCGTCTTATCGCAACCACCCTCGTTCTGCTGGCATATTTAACTGTTTCAGCAGGCATTCAAGCCAGTGAAAAATCGGGATTCACCTGGAAGGATCAGCCGGAAAAAAAAGTGGCCGATCTGTACTTTAACGGAAATCCTGTCCTGCAGTATGTCTATCCCTATGACGACTCATCGAAAGAGAGTTTTCACGATACCTACAAGGTTTTTCACCACGTTTACGGCCCAGGCAGCAAAAAAGTCATCACAAAAGGACCAGGCGGAAAATACACACACCACCGTGGCTTGTATGTCGGCTGGAATAAAACCAAATTTGAAGGCACAGAACTCGATTTCTGGCACTGCAAAAATGGCGCACATCTGCGTCATGAGAAAATGCTGGAAATGAAAGGGGGCCCCAAACAGGGCACGATGACTTCCGAAATTCGCTGGGAAGATGCCAAGGGAAAACCTGTGATTATTGAAACTCGCAAAGTCACAGTCACCCCTGTTGAAGTCGCCAACTCAAAACTCCCTGCCTGGCAGATCGACTGGCAGACGCAACTGGAAAGCAAACGAGGCGAAATTGTTCTGGACGGAGACCGTCAGCACGCCGGATTCCAGTACCGGGCAGCCCAGGACGTCGCAGAAACCAACAACGCCACGTATGTACGTCCCGCGGGATTCCCGCAGCAGCCGGCCCCCTTCCAGGTCTCTGACAAAACTGACCCCAATGGTCACACGAATCTGGGCTGGTTTGCCATGTCTTACGAAATCGACGGAAAACGCTATAACGTAGAATACCTGGAAGACCCCAGCGTCCCTGAACCATCACGTTACTCCGAACGCCCCTACGGTCGCTTTGGTGCCTTTTTCGACACAAAGTTTGATGAAAGCAAACCATTGGAAATGAAGTACCGGGTGATTGTCAGCGAAGGAAAAACTCCGACGCAGGCAGAGGTCCAGAAACATTACGACGAATTTGTTTCTACTTTGAAAAAACAGGACTAAGCATGTCAAAGCAGACAGTCGCCATTATTGGAGCCAGTGCGGACCGACAAAAATACGGAAACAAGTCGGTCCGTGCTCATCTGAAACAGGGTTATGAAGTCTTCCCGATTCATCCGACCGAAACGAGCATTGAAGGTCTAACCGTCTACCCCAGCCTGTCAGAGGTGCCAGTTGCTCACCTGGATCGGATCAGCGTGTATGTTCCACCGCAGATCGGGATCAGTTTACTGGAAGAAATCCAGGCGAAAGGCGCCGACGAAGTCTGGTTTAATCCGGGCAGCGAAAGTCCTGAGTTACTCCGACGGGCCAGCGAACTGGGGTTGGACATCATCCGGGCCTGCAGCATCGTTGACATCGGCGAATCGCCGTCTGCTCATCCGGATTGAAATCAAATTGGGAATCGCGATTGAGCCCCGCTACCGGTTCGTATAGAATCAGAGTAGAGGTGGCATGTTTCCTGTTCAGGAAAACCTAATCAGTCCATTATCCAAAAAGTTTCAACCATGAAAAAATGTAGAGTCTGTAATAAACCCGCTGTCTACCACCTGACCGAAATTCAAAACGGGCAGGCACAGGCGCTTCATTTCTGTGAAGAACATTTTCAGGAATACATCAGTGGCCAGGCTCCCTCCGATGAATGGGAACCCCAGGACGAGGCAACTCTGATCGAACTCAACTCACAGGACCTGGATCTGGATGAGGAACTGGAGTGTCCGAATTGCGGGATCACGTTCCAGGAATTTCGCAGTGAAGGGCGTCTGGGCTGTCCACATGATTACATTGCGTTCCGCGAACCCCTGATTCAGCTTCTGGAAAATATTCATGGTGCGTGTGAACATATCGGTAAATTTCCCAAGCGGGCACCCACTTCCAGTCAGCAACAGTACAATTTGATTAAACTCCGCAGGGAGTTGACGGCTGCGGTAGCGGAAGAAAATTACGAAGCCGCCGCCTCCCTCCGCGACCAGATTTCCAAGCTTGAGCAGGAAGAAGAAAACGAGTCATCTGAGACGGATTCTCCAACTGAATAACGCGTACTATCTGTCTCAGACTTTCGGGGAGCGAACGAAGAAATCTTCGAGAATCCCGCTGAAAGTCAGACTTTTTTCTCATCTGCGATTTGTATCAACTACCGGAAATCGTTAGTATTCCCACTGAAAGTAACTCCATCCGGGGATGTGGTGGAATTGGCAGACACGCTAGATTTAGGATCTAGTGCCGCAAGGCGTGCAGGTTCAAGTCCTGTCATCCCCATTTGAATAGCACTGATGCCTGCCTGGTATCAGTGCTTTTTTAATAAGACTGCTTCTTCTCCAGAATTCGCACGACCTGAGCGTAAGTGTCTATTTCGATCAAGTCGCCGGTCTGGATTTTTATCGTTGCTTCTCTCGTGCCAATCAAGGTCGGTTTTTTCAATTCCCGCGCCAGTATCGCAGCATGACAGGCAATGCCGCCATCATCGGTTACAATCGCACCACACTGCTGCAGCAAAGGCATCAATGCCGGATTGGACTGGATCGAAACCAGAACCTCATCAGGCGAGACTGTCAGTCCCAGCGCATCCAGGCTGAGAACCACCCGCGCCCGCCCCTGAAAAATTCCCGGCCACGCGACTTGTCCTGTCAGCTCGTTTTCGTTGGTGCGGACCTGAAGGTTACGCTGCTTCGCCAACCGAGTCAGTAAATATCCGGTCTGAGAAACCAGGTGAAAAGTTTCCTCATCATCAATAACCTGAAAGATGAACCGTTTGCCCTCCCTGATTGCTTCGTATCGGGATTCCAGCAGTTCGCGCGTTACGGTTCCTGATTTCAACTCACTCCACAATATCAATTCGCAGGCGCAATCCGGCTCAGCAAAACCGAGTTGCTCTGCGGTCTGAGAGGCCAGAGGCTGCAGGATCTTTCGTTCAATCACCGGATACAGAGAATGGGAACGAATCTGCTCTGCCAGAGACCGCACTTCAGGGTCATCAATCTGACAGGCTTCAATGTAGATCAGAACCCAGGCAGGAAATACCGTCGTATGCTGGGCGATGTCAGCAAACAGGTCTTCGAGTTCTGCCAGGTTCTCAAATCCACTCAAACCCTGTTCAATGACAGGTGGCGCCTGTGCATAAATTCCAAGCCCATATCTTAAGATGCGGAGAAGTTGCTCACGATCATTCTGAAACAGATCACTGATGCGCTCGAGAAAAGCTTCACTGGAAATTTGAGGATAAAACATATTCATCATTCCGGTTTCATCCTGAATCAGCAACGCTTCATTCAGATGTGCTCCCAGCGTATTGTCCGCGTGTTTCGCATCCATCCAGTAAGGGAGCAGGGAGGCAGCCAGCAGGAAAAAAGGACGACGAACGCAGAATTGCCATCCCTGCGAATCATCAAACAGCCGCTTATTGTATTCCGGCGCCAGGGTCGTGATCGGTCGTGCCTGTAAAACCTGAAAGCCCCCATCCTGTATAGCCCATTCTGTATCAATGGGATGACCGTAGTGCTCGTGTAACTGGTTCAACAGGGCGGAATACTCGGAAACCTGTTCCTGCGTGATTTTCGGTTGTCTGCCTCGACCATCGAGTTCCTGCCAGACTGGTTTCGAGTTCCCCTCAGCGATCCACAATGCTTCTTTCTGATCTCCGGTAATTGATTCCAGAATCTGACGGGAACCCCGCTCGACAACAAACTGATCCGGAGTGATACGCCCGGAAACGATCGCTTCCCCCAGCCCCAGGCAGGCTTCAATTAATTGAATTTCAGGTTCCTGGGTAACAGGGTGAACCGAAAACCCGATACCGGAGATCTCACTCTGCACCATCTGTTGCACAACCACAGCCACAGAAATTTCTCCCGTGGAAAATCCATGACACCCGCCATAAGACAACGCTGACTCGCTAAACAGAGACAGCCAGCAGTTCCGGATTTTATCAATAATTTCTTCGGGAGTGACATCCAGAAAGGTCTCCAGTTGTCCCGCCCAGGCACTGGTGGCACTGTCTTCACACGTCGCACTGGATCGGACCGAAACACGTGGCGCTGCTAATTTCTCTGCTGCGATCTGCACCGCTTCACAGATTTCAACAGGCACCTCAACGGCTTCAACACAGGATCGAATGCGCTGATGAGCCTGTGAATAATCGATCTCATTGGATTTCGATGCCTGCATAATTTCAAGCATCGGCCGCTGGAGTTCCGTTGCAGAAAAATAATGTCGGAAGGCAGCGCTTGTTACAACAAAACCAGGGGGAACCGGCGCCCGTGCCCGCATCAATTCTCCCAGGGAAGCTCCTTTCCCTCCCGCTTCAGCTACCAGCGAGGAGTCCAGCTCTGAGAGTTGATAAATAAGACGGTCCATTTTTTCTCCTGATCAAATCAAAGGAAGCCAGTTTCAGGATCACTTACACAGAATCAGTAAAGAAGTAACGAGTTTAATTCCCAATGTTAACTCATCCCCAAGTTTTCACGTATCTGATTACACTTCGAAAATAAACGACTTTGATCACTTCCCCTCATCAGAGACTATGGGCATACGAGTATCCTCTGTCTCATGCGATTTCCGTTGAAACGTTAAGAAAATACCGTTTCCAATGATAGAATCGATTAGTCTGTGTGATGGGCGATCTCTAAACCGTTAGTATACATTATCTTACCAATGAATGTTTTGATTATTCAAAATTCTTAAATAAAAACGCCGCATTTAATTATAATTCTTAACAAATGAGGTTGCGTGAGCTTCACACCAGTCACATAATTAGTTGGCACTGTTAAGTAATATTTACAAACAGTAGCAAAACTGATTTCGCTAATTGCACGCTCCCATTTACGAAATTCCAGTCACGTCCATTCTTCTGAGTTCTATTTCTTTCTTCTCATTCTATGAAAAAGGCACTTTCATGCGCACACTCAAGTCACGGAAACACGGTTTCACCCTGATTGAACTTCTAGTGGTGATTGCGATCATCGCCATTTTAATCGCACTGCTGTTACCTGCAGTTCAACAGGCCCGCGAAGCAGCCCGCCGCAGCACCTGTAAAAACAATCTGAAACAGATGGGCCTGGCACTTCATAACTACCACGATACACATAGTGTGTTTCCACCAGCTGCCATCAATGCCGGCTTCTCCAGTTGTGATGGGGTGAATGGTGCCAGCAGCATTCTGCTCAATCACACCTGCTATCAAATGATCCTGCCCTTTATTGATCAGGCCAATATTTATAATCAATATAACTGGAGTATTTCCAGTGGTTCAGCAAATCATGGATCTGGCTGCAGTGGTACTGCAACAAGCTCCCCCTCTGATCAATACTCGATCGTAAAATCACCGGTCCCCGTGTTTCTCTGTCCCTCTGATCCAGGAAACCCATCCAATACTGTATCGTCCGCTGGAGCATATACGGTGAATCCTGGTTGGCGCACCAGCTACGGCGTTGTCAATTACACCACCGGCGGTGCTGGTGGAAGCTGGGGAGCTAACACAAGTACCTCCAAGGGCGCCTTAGGTCCCAACGGTGCTGCGAAGTTCAGAGACATTACGGATGGCACCAGTAATACCATGATCTTCTGTGAAACCAAACTCTTGAAGACCTCAACCAGCTATGGTCCTTACTGGAATGCAGCAACACATACATTTTTTATTCTGCCTGGTTCACCAACATATGCCATTAACTACAACTATGATGGTAATAACAAACAGTATGCCTGGGGCGCGGGCAGCCACCATGTTGGTGGAGCACACGTTTTGCTGGCTGATGGTTCCGTGCGGTTCGTCAGTGAGAATGTCGACCGGGTCGGCGTTGTCGTTGCTTTGATTTCTATCAGAGGTGGTGAGATCATTCCGGAATTCTAACGGATAACGATCTCTAGATCCTCCTGTCTATCGTCTGCGATACCGCGATAGCTGATTGCTATCGCGGTATTTCTAATCTTAACTCCACCTTGCGCACTTTATTCATTGTTTGCGCACTTCTTGAATAAGAACGTTATCGATCATGTTTGAAAATTGCGTTACCCAACGATTCTCCCCTGTTTTCTGCGTCATCCTGATCCTGTCTCTTACAGGCTGTGGAGGGGGAGGTGAACCCATCCCTGAACTAGCCCAGGTCACAGGCGTCGTTACCATGGACGGAGCACCACTTGACGGTGCAAAAATCATTTTTGAACCGCAGCAGTCGGCCGACAAAGCCAGACGCCGTGCATCAAGTGCAACGACTCAGACTGATGGCTCTTATACGCTCGAATATAATTCGGATGCCTCAGGAGCAACTCCGGGTAGCCACAAGGTCATGATTCTCAAAATGCCAAATAATCCCGATGATGCAGGCACGCAACTGGTCCCCGCTAAATACAATGACAAAACAGAGCTGACAGCTGAGGTCAAAGAAGGCGACAACAGTTTCGACTTCGATTTGAAATCAAAATAAAATTACTCGGCTGACAGGCTGGCTGGTTGCGGGACCGTCAGCTCATCTGCCGGCGTTTCGACCGCGGCAACATAATGACTGCTGCGTAACAGGAAGCGTTTCTCAACCAGATTCCACATGAGGAACGCCCCCACCGCAGTCAGGCCGATGGTTGTCAGCAGAAACAGCCACGGGCGTTCTGCAAACCAGCCGGAGTTCGACAGCAGTTACAGTATCGGGAAATGCAGGATGTAAACGCCGTAGGAAAAGTCACCATATTTCCCGAAGTTTCCCGCATACAGAAACAGTCCGAAAAAGATAACCAGCGTCGCCAGCGCGGCCGGTTGCAGCCAGGGCAGGGGAACGACAACCCCATCAACCATCAGAATGACAGCAGCCGCTACTGCAAACCATTTGACATTTCGTTCAAAAAATTTCAAATAGTAAAACAACGTCGCCCCCGCCATAAAGAAACACATCTGTCCCGGCAACTGTCGTGCCAGTCGCGCGTAGAACTCTACGCCCGTCCTCGCAGAAGCAGTCAGCAGAAGTTCGCTGTAGCCAATTGAAAGCAGGTAAATCAGGAACAGGATCGGCAGCCTGGGGAATCGTCGAAAGAAATAGACCAGTACAGGCACTGCAATGTAAAACATCGCTTCCACTTTGAGAGTCCATAGCGCGCCATTCACAGCTGCATATTTATTGGCTTCAAAAACACCCGGCAGAGAGGGGTGCAGAAAATTCAGAAACGTGAGGTTAGCAGCCAGGTACTGTAACCAGGCGTATGAGAAATACTCTTGCACCGGCTTCTGACTGACCAGAACCAGAAAAACGGCTGACAATATCACCACTGTGAAATAGGCCGGATATATTCGCCGAAGACGTTTGCTGGCATAAGATTTCAGCGAAGAAGACCGTTCATAACTCATGACGATCAGAAAACCGCTGACAACAAAGAACCCCTGCACGGCCACTTTAGATGACAGAACTCCTGCCAGAATAGCCAGTTGCCCGAAGTCGGAAACATCATATGCGTGCACCAGGCAGACCATCGAGGCAAACAGTAACCGAAGGAGATCGAAGTTATTTTTTTTCAGGCGAGGATGATCGAGGGGCAGCGAATCCATTTTCTGTCCCGGAGTAGAACTATAATAACAGTAATCATACTCCTCAGACTGTCGCTGAACTCACCCGTTCTGTCAAGATAAATAATCGGCTCTCAATTAGCTGCACAAGGTGACCCTCTTCGACAAACCGGAATATCGAATCAAATCAGCAGTCATTATACACAGAAATCAATTAGTCCCGGTGCTGTCGATGCCTGCTGTCTCTCCTGCACTCCGTCACAGCATTTCGATCTGGTGGCTCGTTGAAGCGAACCTCAGGCTGGGAACGTTTCTTGTGAAACAGGCTTGTGGCATAATCACGATCCTGTTCCGCCAGACGAAACTCATGGTCATGGGTTGGGTTTTCTGAATATCGATCCGCAGAAGTAACAAAGACGCCGGCCAGACTGACCACGATGTTCAAAATCAGCATGACCACAATGCTGCTTGTTGAATCGCTTTCGACAACGCTGCAAAGGGTCGATGATTCCAGTTCTGATTCCTGCGCTTCAGCAGTCAGCTTGCAGTCACAAAATCGACACTGTTCTGTATCCAGTTCGATATCCGCCTGACAACCGGGACATTTCTGATACTGGATGCGTTGCTCCCTGAAATAAGACTCCTTCATTTCCGTTCCCCCTTATTCTGGTACATCAAACTGAAAACACAGATACCAGGACGAATGGGCCCACAATCTCCTGAGGGTTATTTTAAATCACGGAAACGAAGCTGACAATCTTTTTTTGAGAGTGACATCAATATGGAAGCAATTATTCATGGAATATAAATACAGTGTTTTGTAATGCCTTAGTTCTTCGCATCCTTCTCCCGCATTAGTTTGTCGTTGAAATCAGCAGGCTTCGATCCGCTTTTAAGACGCAGGTTGGCCCCCATGCGACGCTTGTGACTGAAGGGGACCCGGTCGGCGTCCGCTTTCTCCAGGATCGCATGCAGGTCTGCACGCATTTTCTGAATGCGTTTCTGCTGGTCCTTGTCAAAGATCAGATTATGCTCTTCGTGGGGATCTTTCTCCATATCGTAGAGTTCGTCAATATCCCAGATGCCGTGATATTGGATGAATTTATACCGCGGAGTTCGCAGCGCAAACGTGGTTGGCGTCTGTGGGAAATTATATTCCCAATAGTATTCATAGAGAATATTCTGTCGCCAGTCTTTCGCAGGCAGCTTCCCGGCAGCCAGTTGCAGAAAACTTTGACCATCCATCTGAGCTGGCGTCTTCAAACCGGCGGCAGCCAGGATGGTCGGGCCTATATCGATATTCGCAACGACTTCATTAATAACCGTTCCCGGTTTCCATAGACCGGGACAGACCCCGACCAGGGGCACACGCATGGAAGCCTCGTAGGCAGTCCGTTTGTCGATCAGACCATGTTCGCCCCACTGGAAGCCGTTGTCACCCATATACATGACCAGCGTATTCTCTGCCAGGCCGTTGTCTTTCAACCATTTCCGTACACGGGCAATCGATTCGTCGACACTCAGCAACGCTTCACAATACAGGCGGTAATGTTCTTCAATGTCTGTATCCTGGTGATACGCGAAGTCGACGCCATGCCAGCTGTTCCGTTGATTCTTGAGCCACATCGGCTTATTGAAATAATTCTCCGAGGTGTTTTCCATCGTCTTGGGGATCGGCATCGACTTGTCTTTATAGCGCCCGGCATGTCGTTCCGCCGGATGAAACATCCCATGCACGCCTTTATGAGACAGATATACGAAGAACGGTTTGCCACTCGGTTTTACCGTATCATCCAGCCACTCAATGGCGTAATCCGTCAGTTCATCCGTGATATAGCCTTTTTGAGGTACCGATTTCCCATCGATATTCAACGACCAGTTTTTCAGATGTTTCGGCGGATAGTAATGTCCCTGTCCGCGAAAGGAGATCCATTTATCAAATCCGGGCCGTGGATCATCCGAGTGCCCTCCCATATGCCATTTCCCGAAGAACCCGGTCTTGTAGCCTGCCTGTTGCAGATACTGTGGAAAGAAAATCGTGCCTGGTTTCGCTGACACGTTGTTATCCACGACACCATGATTGTGCATATACTGACCGGTCAAGATCGATGCACGACTGGGCGAACACAGCGAAGTCGTCACCATTGCATTTTTAAAGTACACGCCGTCTTTGGCCATCGCATCCATCGCCGGGGTCTCCACCCATGGGTGCCCCAGAAACCCCATCACATCGTAACGATGGTCATCGGCAAGAATAAAAACCACATTCCTGGGTTTGGCCCCTTCGATCTTTTCCAGTTCCAGGTCGGCCGCGCAAACCGGAGAGAGCAGGACACAAAACAGTAAGCACATCAGAGAAATCAGTCGCATGAGTTCACCCGTTGTCAGGAAATGTTAGTCGTTTCTGTAATATGATCAAAAGTACGTTCGTCTGGCTGAAAGAAGTAATCACTATCAACGTCTTCAATTATTGCACTTTCGCAGTATCTGTTTTTTTCTCGTCGGATTCCACTTTTTCCAGTTTCATTTCTTTATCATCCTCTGGATCCTCTTTCAGAATCGTACCCCCATAGGTCGATTTCAAATGGCCGTCCGGGGATTCGAAGAGAACATATTCTTTCGCACTGGCGTTTTTTTCTTTCAACACCATACTATCAATGCCCCAGGTTACCTTGTAGTTCAAATCTTTTATTTTCCTGATCGCATCCAGAGCATCCTGACGCGCAGGATCCTGTAAACTGGATGCATAATTTTCGAGATCTTCCCAGTCCTGAGGCACTTTTTTCTTTACGTCCGCGCTGATTTTGTAAATGGCAGTTACGATATCAAGTGCGTTTTCTTCAGGACTCATTGGGGCCACGGCTTTCGGCGGAGAAGCTGATCGACCGCAACCGGCGATTAAGAATACGCACATTAGTAATATGACCGTCCACCCAGTTTGATTCGTTCCCATCCTGTATCATTCCGAAAAAAGCTCATGAGTTTCATTGTGAGTAAAATACAAACAAAATCATAACGGGCTCTGGAATGACTGTACACACTCCCTCTGTTTCCGAACTCTTTTTTTAAAACATAACCACAGCGTACAGGATTGATCCTCTCTCACACTGGTACATCGTCCTTTTTATTTCATAATACAACCTGTTTAATAAATTGATTCTTTACTCACCTGGAAACAACCTTAATGTATGACTGTGTGATTATCGGAGCAGGGCATAATGGTCTGGTGTGTGCCCATCAACTGGCAAAACAGGGGTGGAAGGTTCTGGTTCTCGAACGCCGCGATCTGGTTGGCGGCGCCTGTGTGACCGAGGAACTCTGGCCCGGCTTTAAAGTCTCTACCGCATCCTATCTGGTCAGTCTGCTTCTTCCTGAAATCGAAGAAGAAATGCAACTGGCCCGTCACGGCTACCGCGTCCTGCCGCGCAATCCCAGTTCTTTCACACCCGGAACCGATGGCAGATCTCTGTTGCTCGGTCCCGATCTGAAACAGAATCAGCAACAGATTTCGCAGTTCAGCACACGCGATGCGGAACAGTTTCCCCGCTATGAAGCGATGCTGCAAAAAATCGCCGAGTGCCTGGAACCCGCTCTGATGCAGACACCCCCCGATCTGCTGCCACTCCCTGCCAGCTGGCGGTCCGTCGGCTTCAGGAAGAAATTTCGCGATACAAAAACCGCCTACCACTTACATCAATCACTCAAACATCTGGGGGAAACGATCCCCGAAGCAATTGAGCTGCTCACCGGCCCCGCACTCCCCATTCTGAACCGCTGGTTCGAATCGGATATCCTCAAAGCAACACTGGCCACCGATGCGATTATTGGTACTTTTCAACCGCCGTCTGCACCGGGGACGGCCTATGTCTTACTGCACCATGTGATGGGTTCCGCTGGCGGCGCACGAGGCGTCTGGGGCTATGTGGAAGGGGGCATGGGAGCTTTGAGCCAGGCAATGGCGGCCTCTGCAAAAGCAGCAGGTGTTGAGATTCGTACCGGTATCTCTGTTGAAGAAATCCTTATCTCGGATCAGCAGATCTCAGGGGTTCGTTTATCCACAGGCGAAACCATCGCGACCCGTTCCGTCGCTTCGAACGCCGACGCGCATGTCACATTCGAAAAGCTGATCCCCGCGGGTACACTCCCCGAAACGTTCGAGAAAGCGGTCAGCCGCATTGACTACAGCAGTGCCAGCATGAAAATCAACGTTGCCGTCAGCGAACTCCCCGATTTCACCTGTCTTCCCGGCAATCAGGAACCGCAGCCACAGCACCGGGGGACCATTCATATCGGTGCCACCTGTGAAGAGATCGAACGAGCCTACGACGATGCCAAATATGGAAAACCGTCTCAAAAACCGATCATCGAAATGACAATCCCCTCGGCCGTCGATTCGACTCTGGCTCCCCCCGGCCAGCATATCCTGTCCCTGTTTGTGCAATATGCTCCCTACCAGCTGGCCAGCGGTAACTGGGACGAAATCAAAGAAGACTTCGCAGACCGTTGTATTAATCGTATTGCTGAATTTGCGCCGAATGTACCTGCTTCAGTGCTGCATCGTCAGGTTCTCTCACCACTCGATCTGGAACGAATCTTCAGTCTGACGGGCGGCAACATTTTCCAGGGGGCCATGCCCACCCATCAGTTATACAACATGCGTCCGGTCCCCGGCTGGAGCGATTACCGCACCCCCATCAAAGGGCTCTACTTGTGTGGCAGTGCCGCTCATCCGGGAGGGGGAGTCATGGGAGCCTGCGGTCGCAATGCGGCCAGAGAGATGCTGCGGGATGGAAGACCTTAGACGGTATCCATTTTTTTACTGTAGCGTCTGCAGGACCATTGGGATCGAGTAGCATAAAATTGACAGACGCTATAGTTGAATGCGATACGAATGAGCCTGGTTTCCTGGTTTCCAATTGTGAAATAAACTCTGATCGAAAACTTTTTTTCAGGTACACACACCGATTTCTCTCCTCAGTGCCAATAAATCTGTACAGAGCCGTTTTCAGAAATCCCTCCCTGCTGATGAGGGTTTTCATCGTGTCGTAGGCGCTACAGTTGCATAAACCGGTTTGACCCGTCTACCCACATCAATGCGGGGGCACTTCAGTTTCGGTGTATGCGTTCCAGCCGGTTTAAAATGATTTGTCGCTATGCTCTCTCTCATTTCTAGAGATTTTGTCACTGACTTTCTCCTTTTTTTAATTTTCGTAGTCAGACAGTCGAAGCATCTATTACCTGCGATCTGGTTCTTACAAAAACAGGATGACTCTTAGAGTAGAACCTTTCACACACATTTACGATATATCACGATAAACTGCTGCAAATACAAGAAACACGGAGAATTAATTGAAACGCTTCATTCATTCCATTGCCATAGTGGGACTGATCTCACTCACTTCATTCGCGCCTGTTACCAGTCGGGCTTGTACAGGAATTACCGTCAATCCTGAAGATGGGTCAGTGATTTTCGGCCGCACACTCGAATTCGCCCAGGACCTGCAGTCGAATATCATTATTGTCCCTCGCAATCATGCTTTCGTGGGGACGGCTCCCGGCAATAGACAGGGACTTCAGTGGAATACAAAATATGGCATGGTCGGAATGAATGCGTTTGGTCTGCCCGTGATTGCTGACGGAATTAACGAAAAAGGTTTGCATGTCGGCATCTTTTACTTTCCCGATTATGCCGGATTTCAGGACGTCTCGGAACAGGAGATCTCCAGAACAATCAGTCCGGTTGAAGTTCCCCTTTATCTGCTCGGCAATTGTGCGACCGTCGCAGAAGTGGCGGAAAATATCAAACAGATCAAAGTCGGAAAGACAGTCATGGAGGAACTGGGGGGAATCCCACCATTTCATTACATCGCCACCGATGCCAGCGGAAATTCGATCGTCCTGGAATACGTCGACGGGAAACTGAATCAATTTCCGAACCCGCTGGGCGTATTTACAAACTCACCCACTTTTGACTGGCACATGACCAACCTGGGGAATTATGTCAATCTGTTGACGAACAATGTTTCAAAAATTGAAATCAAAAAACAGACTATCAAAGGACTCGGGCAAGGGAGCGGCATGCTCGGACTTCCTGGCGACTTCACGCCACCTTCCCGGTTTGTCCGAGCCGTCGCCTTTTCAGCAAGTGCCTTCCCGGTACCAACAGCCAGAGCTGGGGTCTTGCAGGTATTTCATATTCTCAACCAGTTCGATATTCCCAAAGGAGCCGCCCGCGGCGACGAACATGGCAAAGTCACCGCTGACTACACTCTGTGGACCGCTGTTTCCGATCTGAAGAATTTACATTACTACTTTCGAACCTATGATGACAGCACGATCAAAATGATCAATCTGAACTGTATCGATCTGAATGCAGCCGGAATCAAAACCATTTCCATCCAGGGCGACCAACCGATCCTCGATCTCTCAGGCTGTGCGAGATAAACCGGAATTAGCTGGGAGTCGCTTTGATCGGTTGAACCAGTTCCACTTCGACGCGCGTCTCCATCGAAAGAGCGCCTTCGCCGTTCACCTGCCGCATCAGCATTCTGCCGATCTCCTGTCCATAGGCAACAGGAGAAAGGCAGGCGCGGATGTAAGGAAACGGGCAGTCTGACTGATCGCGGGCGAACCGGTCTGCTACAACCAGCACCGGACGCCTGCTCTTAGGCAGTGGCTCTCCGAATACACATTCTCCAATCGCCCGCGCTGCCGGTTCCGAGCGACACAGTACTCCCAGTTTGCCTGTTGACTGCTGGAGCACTTCCAAAGCAGTCGCCTGAATCGCACGGTCATCTGCGGGGAGACAGCGAATACAGAGTTGATCCAGACCAAAACCCGCTACTTTCAGCTCCCGCTGAATCGTATCCAGCAACTGATGATCTCCCGCCGTCACCTGATCTCGCAGTACAACCAGAAATCGCGTGCACTTCTTTCGCAGCAGTTCCTGAATCAGCAGGCGACCAATCTGCTCCTGGTCGCGGTCAATCTGCGCCAGTCCGCTGATGGAAGGCTGCAATAATCCATTCACAACAGCAGGAAGACCACTCTCTTCCAGAATCCGCTGTACGCCTACCTGGGCCCGCTGCAGGACGAAGCCTTCCGGCTCACTCGACTTCAACGCACGATTGACGATCTCCTGCACATACACTTCTTCCTCTCGGTGAGGCAGAAAATTGAACTGCAGCTCAGCGTCAGGCATTTCCCGCTGAATGCCAATCACGATCCCATCAGCCAGTAATCCTTCACGCTCCAGAAACTTCTGATGTACCACCAGATGGACGCACTTCAGACCGTATGACTGTTTCTTACCCGGTTCGGCGATGAAGGTTCCCGCGCGTTGTTTGCGAACCAGTACACGACGCTGTGTCAGTAACTGCAAAGCCCGGTTCGCGGTAGTACCACTCACTTGAAAAGAGCGGGCCGTCTCACTGGTTGTAAAATAGGGATCGCCCGGTTTCAGCTTACGCGCCTGAATGTCAGTCTGAATCCGCTCGGCCAGATCCACAATTGCCGGTTTCATAGAGGTGTCTCATTCATTTGAAAAAACTCGTTTTATGCTTTCAATTCTGTCCGCTCTTCTATAATATTACAGAAGAGATAATAATATCGCAACAATAATATTATTAACCTTAGACGGGAAATCGGTAAAATGACACACCTTCCACTGCGCTCCATGTTGTTTTTCTCCCTCTCACTGTTCGTGATTCTTTCGCCACTGCAACACAGTCAGGCCGACGATCTGCAGAAGACCGTGTTATTCGAAGCACGTGACGGTCTATATCATCACTACCGTATTCCCGGCATCATCACAACGTCGCAGGGCACACTGCTCGCTTACTGTGAAGCCCGTAAATCAGCCGGCGACTGGGCCAACATCGATATTCTCATGCGCCGCAGCACTGATGGCGGCAAGACCTGGCTGGCCCCCCAGACCATTCATGATGCGAAAGAAAACACCGTCAACAACGTAGTCGCTTTCGCGGATGCTCAGACAGGACAGGTTCATCTCCTGTATTGTGAGAATTACGGCCGCTGCTTTTATATCGACAGTAAAGACGACGGCAAGACCTTCAGTGATCCTGTTGAAATCACCAGTGTCTTCGAACAGTTCCGTAAGGAATACGACTGGAATGTCATCGCTACCGGTCCCGGTCATGGCATTCAACTGCAGAACGGACGTCTGCTCGTTCCTGTCTGGTTATCAACCGGTGGTAAAAAACATCGTCCCTCCAGCGTCGCTACCATCTTCAGTGACGATCATGGCAAAACCTGGCAGCGCGGTGACATCATTGTCAAGCAGGGAGATACTGTCGCCGGTGAAACGGTTGTGAATCCCAGTGAAACCGTCGCCGTCCAGTTGTTTGACAATCAGGTCCTGGTCAATATCCGCACGGAATCCAATCCGCATCGTCGCCTGGTTGCCGTAAGCGACAACGGCGCGACGAACTGGACCAGCAAACATTTTGACGATCAACTCCGCGAACCGGTCTGCATGGCCAGCATCCTGCGTCTCCCGGCCAGTAAGTCACAACCCAGGAATGCGATTGTCTTCGCGAACCCGGACAATCTGGAAAACAAAACCAAACGTAGAAAGCCCAATCGCGATCGCAAAAACCTGACGCTGCAGGTCAGCTTCGATGACTGTCAGACCTGGGCCAGCAAGCAGGTGCTCGAACCGGGGATCAGCGGTTACAGCGATTTAGCAGCGTTGCCCGATGGAACGATCTTCTGTTTCTACGAAGATGGCGGATTCAAAAATAACGGTTACGACACAACCGCCTTGACAATCGCCCGATTTCCATTGAAATGGATCTTACAGGACTGACCCGAACACGGAAGTCATCATCAACTCTGAAACCCGGTATCGCTCCCCGAGAAAGATTGAGTTCCTGCCATGCCTCGCAACTGCCTCATTGTTTTCATCCTCGTCTGCTGCTGTCTGTTTCCTCTCCAGTCTGTCTCCGCTGACAAACCCGATCACAGTGTCGACATCTGCATCTATGGCGGAACTTCCGGTGGCGTTGTCGCTGCCGTCAAAGCGGCCCGGCTCGGAAAACAGGCGATACTCATTGAACCCGGACAGCATCTGGGTGGCATGAGTTCCGGCGGTCTCAGCTTTTCCGACATGGGAAAAGCCGCCACAGTCGCCGGCATGGCGCGCGAGTTTTATCAACGCATCGGCAGGAAATACAATAAACCTCTCGAAACACAGCTCGAACCCCATGTCGCCGAACAGGTCTTCGATGAAATGATCACAGAAGCCGGCGTGACTGTTCTTAAAGGAGAGCCGCTCAAACAGGTCATCAAGCAGGGACCGCGCATTCAGACTTTAATCACAGAAAAGGGGACTCGAATCAAAGCGAAGATGTTTATCGACACCACCTATGAAGGAGACCTGCTGGCTGCCGCCGGTGTCTCTTATTCGCTGACCCGCGAAGCCAATTCACAATACAACGAAACGTTGAATGGCATTCAGTACCACGAAATCCCACAGGTTAAGTTTGGGAAAGTCAATGCCATCGGTCGCCGTAAAGATCGCCGCGGTTTATGGGATCGCTCCATCCCACTCGATCCTTATCGCATTCCCGGCAAACCGGACAGCGGTCTGTTACCGTTAATCGAAGAGGGTGAGCTCGGCACTCCCGGTGAAGCCGCCCCCGGTGTACAGGCCTACTGTTTCCGACTCTGCGTTACCGACCAACCCGAGAACCGCATCCCCATCCAGCCTCCCGCCAACTACGATCCTGCCCGCTATGAAATCGTCGCCCGCTACATCCAGGCCTGTCAGAAGGCCGGCGATGACATGGACCTCCGCTGGTTCACCAAACACGATGCACTCCCCAACGGCAAATTCGATTTCAACACAGCCTACTTCGGTTTGAATTACGTCGGCGGAAACAAAGGCTACACCGAAGCCAGCCACGCAGAGCGTCAGAAAATCATTAAAGAACACGAGAACTACGCCCGCGGCCTCTATCATTTTTTGAAGACGGACCCGCGTGTTCCTGCAAAAGTCCGGCAGCAGATTAGTCAGTACGGTCTCTGCAAAGATGAATTTCTCGACAACGGAGGCTGGCCGCATCAGCTTTATATTCGCGAGTCACGGCGGATGATCTCCGACCTGGTCATGACCGAACATCATTGTCGACACACAGAAGTCGCCCCCCAATCTGTAGGACTGGCCTCTTATGGAGTCGACATCCACGAAATCCGTCGCATTGCTCATGACGGTATGATGATCCGCGAAGGCAAACTGCTCGGTCACACCGGCACCCGCGGTCCGTATCCCATCGGCTTGGCAGCGATCGTCCCCAAAGCCTCCGAATGCAATAATCTGCTGGTGACCTTTGCGATCTCCGCCAGTCATGTCGCCTTTGGTTCCACCCGTATGGAACCCGTGCTCATGATTCTCAGCCAGTCCGCTGCCACCGCCGCCAGCCAGGCCATCGATGCCGATTCCCCGATCCAGGAAATCAACTACCAGCGACTCCGTACCCAACTCCTCGCCGACGGTCAACTGCTCGACTGGCCTTCGCCCGTCAAACGCGGTCAACCACAGGCGCGTGTCATCACAACGACTGAAAAACTGCCCGGAATTGTCCTCGATGACTCCGCAGCCGAATACACGGGAGGCTGGAGTGAAAGCAATCGCCAGCCGTCTCCCATCGGTCCCACCTACACACACGATAATAACAAAGAACGCGGTAAGAAAACCGCCCGCTTCTCGCCCGAAATCAAACACACAGGCGACTACGAAGTCCGTCTGCTCTATACCTGGCATGAGAACCGTTCCACTAAAGTGCCGGTCACCATTCAGAGTACCGACGGCGAAAAAACCGTCACCATCAATCAGCGACAGCCCGCTCTCATCAATCGTATCCCGGTTTCTCTGGGAGAATTTCATTTCGAAGCCGGGCAGCCGGCGCACATCACCATTTCCAATACCGGCGCCGATGGCTACGTGGTCGTCGATGGCCTGCAGTTGTTGCCTGTAGAAATCGCTGCTGACGAACGTGCCGGTACAAAAGCCTCCGGATTTCCCGAAATCAGCATGGCGGATAAACCGATCGCGAAACCGCTTCCCAATCCAGAGGCCGCCCGCGTCGCCGTCTCCCCCCTCGCTGATAAAACCGAACCCCGCACACCCGGTGAAAGTACCCGACATTCCGACGAACCCGTCACCCTCGCCAAACAGACACCCGCGGCAAAAGTAGACGGCAAAACATACGATGTTGTCGTCATCGGTGGAACGGGCGGCGGTGTCGCCTGTGCCGTGCGTGCGGCCCGGGAAGGTTGTTCCGTGCTGCTCGTGCAGCATAACGCGCACCTCGGCGGCATGATGACCAACGGTCTGATGCAGTGGGACGCTCTGTACGGCGGCCCCCGTTCGCCACTCTTCAGCGAACTGCTGGAAAACATCGAGAACTATTACATCAACACTTTCGGTCGCGACTCCCGCGATCACCAGACCATCCGCTACACACACGAAAAATATCCCATCGGCTGGGCGGAACCGCATGTCGCGGAACGCGAATACAATCGGCTCGTCGCCCAGGAAAACAACATCACACTCCTGTTGAAACATTACCCGACGAACGTCGATCGCCAGAACGCTCTCATCAACAGCGTCACCCTCTGCCGCTTCGGTACTTCCCAAACAATCCAGGTAAATGGCACCACCTTTGTCGATGCGACCTATGAAGGCGATCTGTTCGCGCTGGCTGATGTCCCGTATCGCGTCGGTCGAGAAGCCCGCGAGGAATTCAACGAACCCCACGCCGGGAAAGTGTTCGTCAACATCGATGGCCATCGCCCCGAAAGCATCGTCAAAGAGGGTCTCAACATTCGCGTCTACGGAGCAAGGCAGGGCAGTCTGGACCCCACCAGCCCGTTCACCGCAGATGGCGCTGTCCAGGCTTACAATTATCGTTTCTGCGTCACCTCCGACCCCGCTAATCGGCTGCCCATTCCCAAACCGGCCAGCTACAATCGTGAGGATTATCTTAACTTTCACCGCCGGTATATCCCTGCCAGTCGTGGCCCCAATCACAAGTCGCACGTCAACAGTCCGATCATGCCGGGACAGAATCATGCATACCCTGAAGCCGACTGGTCCACCCGCGAACAGATCATTCAGCAGCATCTCGACTTCGGCCTGGGACTGATGTGGTTCCTGCAGCATGATGAAACGATCCCCGCGGCGCAGCGTAAGAAGTACCTCGAATGGGGGCTCCCCAAAGATGAATACGCCGACCACGATCACGTTCCCTACGAAATGTATGTCCGCGAAGCCCGCCGCATTGTGGGACGTCATGTCTTCAATGAAAATGATGGCATGCTGACTGAAGACTACCGCCGAACCCCCATCCAACCGGACAGCATCGCCGTCACCGACTGGTACATGGACTCGCATTCCTGCACCACGGACAGTCGCCCCGGATTCAAGTACGACGGCAAACTGATTCTTACCGAAGAATCCCGTCCGTCGCAGATCCCTTATCGCGCACTGCTGCCACAAGGCGTCGACAACCTGCTGGTCCCCGTCTGTCTCTCTGCGACCCATATTGCCTGGGGCGCCATCCGTCTGGAGCCCGTCTTTCTGCAGACCGGTGAAGCTGCCGGCTATGCCGCCGCGCTCGCGAAACAACAGTCGACGACTCCCGCCAGCCTCGATCTCGAACTGCTGCTGCAAACTCTCGTGCGCCATCGTCAACTGGTCAGCTTCTTTAACGACATCAAAATCACCGATTCGGACCCGGCAATACCGGCTGCCCTCTATTTCGCGACAAAAGGGTTCTTCAACGACTACAATGCCCGGCTCAACGAACCACTGACGCAATCTGCAAAGGCTGCCTGGGAACAGGGACTGCACCAACTCAAGCAGGGCACTCTCGATCCGCGTCAGCTGGCGAAACAGGTACAACAGGCAGAAGAACAAAAGTCGCCGGCCACCAAAGTCAAACGAGGCAACTTTCTGCTCAACGCCTGGTATCGTATGCAAAACTGATTTAAGTGACCTCATCCTGTTCACTTCCTGCTGAATAAATTCGACTTGACTCCTGCTTTTCGCGCGGCAAAATCAGCGTTTATACGTGTGTCGCGCGCGATCCACTACTGGTTCAGGTGAATTTCACGAATACGGAAAATATTCGCACTATAAAACCCACTGGGCATAACACGTTTTCTTCTGGTACGTGAATAAAATTAATCAGCCTGTCGCCACACCATCGCCACAGTTTGGCGCACTTCTCGCGTTCGCTTCGCCCTGCTGTCAACTCCTGTCGACACGTATCGCGCACTTTTTTTGTCCATCTCCGCTTGACGCCCCCAGGCCATTCCACAAAATAGCCTACAATAAAATTGAAAACCGTATTCAAACATCAGCTCAAACCTCTTTCAAAACCAGATATTCCAAGTGCTCTCTGTCGACAAACCCGGCAATGCGCATGAGTCATCCCGTTCCAGCGATACAGGTCCGATCAAAACAATTCGGACTAAGCCCAGCAACCCGCAGACTAATTAACCAATTGACAATAAATGGATTGGTATACCCAACACAAATCAAGCACCTGGTAATTCAGTCTTCCGTCAATTGTGAGGGGAACCCTGACGGGGCTGCAAATTAAGAATGTCTTTACAAACATTCTCTACAGACAGGTTCTACCCGATTTCATCCTCTCGCACGCAGATGAACATCTCGCAGCTGAATAGCATTTCCACTGCCGCAGACTAGACTGTGTCCAGTTTTACTGTAGCGTCTCCGGGACTGTTTGGCCCTGGTATATTAGATCGAGAGACGCAATACTTAATGGTGATACCCCCTAGCCAAACAAACTGGTTCTGTCAGTTTATCTTTTGGCTCGTACTCTTATGAAATAATAAAGCACTGCTAAGGCAAGCAGGATGTTCACGCTCATCACAATCCAGATAGTGTAATCAGTTTCTGAAATGGGTACACTCTTTCTAAGATCGTTTACTAACCTGGGGTTGTAAGTAAAAGGGGGGAGTACCACCACCGCCAGTTCATCTTGAAATTCAAGGAGACTGAGTTGGTTGTCATGATCCAGATCTAACTGATTGAATTCGGTTTCTGCATTCGACAGAACTTGATTATATGGAATGCCATCATTGGGATTGATTACCTTTTTGGTAGCAGCAAAGATCTCATCAAAGGAAAGTGCCTCGTCTTTATTGAGATCCAGTTCTGCAAACACGATTTCGCGAGGTGCTTTTACCAGATCAATCTGCAGAAAAAACTCCTGTTTATCGAGTTGCTGATTTTGGTCTCGATCAAGTAAAGCAAAGTAGTCGTGAACAAGGGCACGAGCCGACATCCCATCCCCCCATTCGAATTCGTTTGCCGAAAGGGTGCCGTCATGATTTCTGTCTTTTCGCTCGACATGCCACTTCACTACCGGGTTGGTAATCGGGGTATTCAGATACTCATACAGGGAGAGCAATCCATTTCCGTCCCGATCGAATGCCGGAATCAGGTAAGGTGCCAGGTCGCGGTGAAAGCCGTTATCGCTGGCCAGTTCCTCCGGATCTAACCGGGCATCGAAATTTTTGTCGATCCGCTTGAAGTAGTAAATCGGGTCAATCCAGCAGTGGCGCGTCGTCTTCCATTCCGCAAGGCTTAACTGCCCATCCTGATTCTGGTCGGCTTGTTTCAATAGTTCCTGCAGCTCTTGGGTCTCTTTAAACCGGGACTTAAGCTCCCCCTTACTAAGCAGCCTGTTACGGTCATGATCCAGGTGTTGGAACAACATCCAGTTCACAACGCGGACCCCAGGTTCGCGCAGTAACTGGCCATCCGAGGTACGCACCCCGTAAGCAATCTCCAGCAAAAGCTGCAACTCCTGTCGGGCTATTTGCCCATTCCGATTAAGATCCCAGTGGATAAAGGAAGTGAATTCCAATCCGGGAATATTGAATCTGAACGGGGACTCCTTGAACTCCTGCACGCTCAAATCACCGTCTCCATTGCGGTCTCTCTCCCGGACAAGATCTTCCAAGGCGGCCAGTTGCTGTTGTACCCGATCACTGACCGGATCAGGGCACCGCCGCTGGGCAACGGGGATAGAGGGAGTACTGAAGTACTCCTCGAACTCCATTAACTGGTTCTGATTATGGTCGCTGAGCAGGAAATCCCGCCGGCCCACCCGCTGATGCTCAGGCTTGAGAGTGGCTATGTACTCTAACTGGTCCAGTACGCCATCCTTATTTTTATCAGCCTGATCAAACAGCTTGCGGGGAGTTTTGGCTTTCGTATTCAAGAAGAACTCACCCTGGTCGAGCCGTTGGTTGGAATCTCGATCAAGCAGCGCGAAGTAATCGCAAATCAGGGAGCGAGCCGTCAGCCCCGTATCCCAGTCAAACTCGACTTCCGAAAGCATCCCATCATTGTCCTTGTCTTTCCGTTCGACATGCCACTTCACAACCGGGTTGGTGATCGGGGTATTCAGATACTCGTACAGGGTGAGTACCCCATCCGCGTTTACATCAAAGGCAGGGATCAGGTAGGGAGCCAGGTCACGATGAAAACCGGTGTCATTGGCCAGTTCTCCGGGGTCGAGTCGGGCGTCGAAATTTTTATCGATCCGCCTGAAGTAGTAAACCGGGTCGATCCAGCAGGGAGTTGTCGTCTTCCATTCCTCCAGGCTTAATTGCTGATCCTGATTCTGGTCGGCCTGCTTCAAAAGCTCCTGAACCTGCTGTTCCCCTTTCAACTGGGGCTTAAGTTCCCCGGCACTCAGTTGACCATTGTGATCCGAATCCAGATGGTTGAACAACATCAAGTTCACCACGCGTCCTGAAGGTTCCCGCAACAATTGACCATCCACATTCCGCACACCGTAGGCAATTTCCAGTAGAAGCTGGATTTCATCCTGAGAGATTTGACCATTCTTGTCCCGGTCCCAGTCAACAAAGGAAGTCTGTGCCAGTCCAGAGATGGCTGTCGTGATCCGAGCCTCCCGAAATTCCTGCTCACTGAACTGGTCATCGGCGTTCCGATCTGACACCTTGAAACGACGCAGCAGAACAGTCAGCTGCTCCTGTACCCGATCGCTGACGGGATCAGGAAACAGACGCTGCGACAGAGGCACAGAGGGAGTAGCATGGTATTCGTTGAACTCCATCTGCAGATTCTGATTCTGGTCAGTGATCAGGAAATCCCGGCGTCCCACCTGCTGATGCTCGGGCTTGAGCGTGGCCAGATACTCTGCCTGGTCCAGCACGCCATCCTCGTTCTTATCTGCCTGATCAAACTTCTTGCGCGTCTGAGGATCGAATGTTTTTAAGACAGTTGTTTTACCAGGTTGTTCGTTACCCGGATCAGATTGCGCTGAGAGAGGGGCAGTGTAAAGTAACTCCATGACAATCAGGAAAACAGTCATTTGACTAAAACAGACGGAGCAAATTGAGCGAGGAAAAGGCATTGGTATTATCTTTGTTTCTGTCTACTAGAGCGTGTCGTATTTAACGATAGCGTCTCTCAATCGAATATACTCGGGCCAAACAGCCCTGGAGACGCTACAGTAAAACCAGACACAGCTTCATATTGTCTGATATGATTTTAGAGCAAGCAGGCAGCCTGTAATTGTCCAGACATTCCCGCTCCTCCGAAAAAATCCTATTGAGCTAACAGCGTCCCCTCTAATGCTCCCCCCTGGGGGCTCGCGAGAGCGGCATAAACCTTTCCGTCAATCTTCTCGGAGAGAAATTGAAAGTGACCGTCACAGTAACCCACATTGACACCACCATAGTGTAATGATTTGGGAAAAGGGGAACTCCCCTCAGGCTGGTCAATGCCGGCATTGATCGCACTGGAGCCTGAATTGGCGAGATTATAATCAACGTTCCCTTCAGAACACGTCCCGTTCAGGCAGGGATATCCAATATAAAAACTGGTCAGATAAGGATTGGGGGAGGCCCAGTTCGACTGCGACCTGGTCGGATCATAACCCGTGCGGATATTTTCAGAGATCATCATTGTATTGGAGGCACCATCCGTGAGCCCTGCCATGGTATGATGACGCCGCGCCCGAACTTCCCCTTTCCACGTTTCATTAAAAAACAGCCCCATCTGAAAAAACATTTCGCGATCAGAAGGGGTCCCATCCCCTTCCGTCGAGGAATTACAGGTAATCCCATTTCCGTTCAGGTCCAGTTTTCCACTCGCAGGACCAATCGGGCAATCATGAATGCCGGCAATCAATGCAGAAAAACCGACACCACTGTTGACCACGTAAGACAGGTTCCCCTGTCCGGGAACAACGCTGATATCGTCGGCACAGGTTAAGACCGGAAGATGTGTTTCTCCCAGCGGGGCATTCAATGGGTCCAGGTAATGTTTTTCGAAGTTCCATTGATTATAGAGAGTCCCCTGATCGATGTAGGGCAGGATTTCCACAACCCAACTGCGAAAGGAACCGACGGTCCCTGGTGTCCCATCACCATAATAACCGCAGGCGGGAAACCGGTCGGCTGCGTCGGTTGCCTGTATCAGTCCCAGCCCTACGTTGCGCATGTTGTTTAAGCATTGAACCTGACGGGCAGAATTACGCGCTGATTGAACCGCAGGCAGCACCAGTGCAATTAAAATACTGATCACTCCCACCACCATCAGAAGTTCGATGATGGTATAGCCGCTTCTTTGGCGACAACATTCAGGATCAGAACACATCGACACCCTATTGGATAAACTGCGTTTACACATCATCAGCACGGGCCTCCAGCCACCAGGCGGCAAAATAAGTCAGCACGGCAACCACAATCACAACATCTACGAAATACATCCAGTAAGCAAATTGAGTACACTCACCCATGATGGGGAAATACAGTTTTGCCTCGGTCAGTTTTCGTGAAGGAAAAATCAGATTCTGCTGCCTGGACCAGTTCAGCAGATAAAAAACCGTAATACTGGCAGTCACCACGGCGGACCCCAGTTTGAAACCGTGACGCAAATAAGGCGAAGCAATGTATGTGATCAACATCCCTAGAATGATAGTCACCAGAAATGTGCAGGCGGAATAGACGAGAAACAACAGAGGCGAAGTTTCACCGATCAGAGGAAAGAAGAGTTTGCCTTGTCCCATCCAGTGCTGGAATGCGAAGATGCCTGCACTGGCGCACGCTAACAGAGCAATGGTAAACATCAGCTTACGAAAGAGAGGCGATTCCAGAAACGACAGGCTCACAGCCGGCACGATCTGTCGGGGAGGGGGGAGTTCTTCCTGCTTAGGAGCCCGCGCGTCGACCCGTTCCACGGCGGCATTCACCGTCGACGCCCAGGTCTCATCGGAATATGCGCCTGTTGAAACTTCTTCATCCGCGTCATCAGTTGTTTCTGCAACCGGTAAATTCCCGCCGGAAATCTCTTCCAGCGCTAAATTCGAGAGCGATTCAGCAGCGGCAGCAAAATCATCTGCCACTGGTTCATTAAGATTAACATTGACCTCGTGTTGAGGATTAACGGGAACCGGGGGAATCTTGCTGTCCCTTAAGGAAAGCAGACGTCTGAGCCAACCCGGTTTTTTCTCATCCTGTTCTGCCAGGCGAGCATTGGCTACTTGTTCAGTCGCTTCTGAATCGGTCAGAAACTGGTCCAGATCGTCTACATCGACGAACTCGGAATCAGACTCGGCATCTGTAGTCTGAATGGGAGGAAGTGTCGCCGGGTCACGACGCGCCATATAAAACAAACCCACCACGGAATCAGCGCGTTGCCATTCATCCAGGTAATGCGGACGAACCAGGGTCTCGGGAGATATCTGCTCCTCTCGTACCATTTCCACCAGGTCACGAAACGTATGAGGCCCCAGTTCCTGATCATTCTGCCTGTAGTACCAGTCACTCGCCATGTTGAAGATTAATCCGCTTGAATAAAAATTTTTTCCGCTGAAAGCCTTCTGATTCCAATCAATTCTGCTTGAAGCATGCCAGAACTATCCTATCGTACACACTCTGTGGACATATTTTCCATACTAAAATCAGAAATGAAGACCAGAGAAAACAGGGAACCTCAATCAGCATCGGATCAGCAAAGCTGCCGCGGTTTCCTCAGAATGCCCTCAGAGCCAGTAGGAATTCCTTAATGATTTCTACAAAACAGCATACGTCTCCAGATCCCACAGCAAATCTCAGATTCTAAGTGACAAAACAACATGGCTGATTTAATATAAATAGAGTGAATGCAATCAACAAAGCAGACGAATCCTGTTATGGAGCTCCCGAGTTAGTGCATCCCAAAGTGAAACCATATCTGGTGATTTTCCTCACATCGCTTGGCTGTCTGCTGTTAATGACGGTCGGCATCTACTTCAAATACGCCCCCCACAATCCGGTGACCGAACTGGAAACCGTCACCGCCCGCATCCCCCTGGGGATTTCCACAGCAGAAGCAGACTCCTTGATGGGTACGCCCCCCGACGCCATTTCTCAAACCCGAGGCACACTCATGAATTCAATGACGCTGCTATCCGCGGACAACTCGCAGTCAGCGCAACAGGGCAGTGTGCAATTCTATTCCCTGCGCACCTGGCACCGCGGCGACAGGTATGCCACCGTCGTTATCGATCAATCCGACAAAGTCGCCGGCCACTGGACCTGGTCCGATCACCCACCGAGCAGCAAATCGCAATTCAACCTGAACCAGGTAGCCCAAAGCATCCTTAAACTCTGGCGCGCCCTGATTGGCTGATGAAGGCGACGACTCGTTTCAGTACTGCAAATGTATCAACTCGGCATGAACTTGAAATGCATGCTCCACCAGTTCCGGCAACGCAGCCGGTCGTAGTATCTCAGACGTTTCACTGAGTTCTTCCCGCGACCACCAGTGAATCGCTTGCAACACCCGCCGTTCCGATTCCGATAAACCTTCGCGATTCAGCACAGGCGTCTCACTCACCCGGCACACATAGTACGTCTCATGACTGAGCACAGCCCCGATCCCCGGCAGGTCCAGCTGCACCTCGCGCACGCCAATCCGTCGCCCGACCTTCACTTCCGTCAGCCCCAGTTCCTCCCGCAACTCTCGCCGCAGCGCCTCAACTTCCGATTCCCCGTCTTCAATCCCACCACCGGGAGTCGCCCAGTAACCGAGCACCTCCGGCCACGACCGATCAGCGGGCAACGCATCTTCATGCCGCACCAGCAGCACCTGATCCCGCTCATTCAACAATATCGCCCGAGCAGATTTGCGTTGTTTCATGGGATTTTTCTGCTTTTCGTCCGGAAGATATATGAGAGATCAAAAACCACAACTTGCGCTGGTCTGAACCAACTTCATTCAGCAATGTATAACTCCTTGAAAGTTCAAAGTTGACATCCAAATCCAGTTCAGTAGGATAAAACAAAAGTGTGTAAACATTTTCACGTGCTCAAAAAAGCCCCCTCACTGGTAATTGATCACCTAAGGAGCCAGGTTTCATGTCAAAAGGTTACTTCATCGTCCTCGGAGGCATTCTTGCATTTTTCGGCCTCATTGCCATTGCAACCTTACTTCCCATTAACTTTGAGAACAAATTACCCTTCGCGCAATTGTCATTCTTTATTATGGCAGCAGGATTTATTGTTGGATCGATCGTGATTGCTGTCGACAAAGGCTATTCGGGAATTCTCGGATTCTTTTTCGGTTTATTCTCGCCACTTGGATTATTGATTCTGACACTCCTGCCAGATCGATCTGTAAAGAATGTTGAAACTGCGGAATGAAGAATTTTCGCAGGCTTCATATTTTGATTGCAAACAATCGCTGGCGGGTCGCAGTCATCTGGGGATGGATTACCTGCATTGCTCTGGCTTTATCACTGTTCAAATACAGTGATGGAGTTTTTGCATTTAAGGTCTTTATGTGCTTTAGTGCAGGAGTTCAAGCGGCAATCGCATTTGCTGGCACGATCACTTTCCTCCCATTGATATTTGCCCCCAAAGAGTGGCTTGTTTCAGATCCCGCAGGAAAGATCTGGTTAAAACGCACCGGAACTTCGGGGAAGTCACAAATCATTGCTTTTCGCATTTTGACTTGTTTGATTGGCCTCGCTGCCACTTTCTTTTTTCTTGCATCCTGTGCTGTAATCATTGGAGGGATTCTGGAGTTTTCAAAAAAGAGTGTAATATAATTGAACTCTGATTCAATTTAGAAATTGATGACCTCTAAAGGTAACAGCCATGTTCGACTTCGCACCACCCACGATCCACGAAATTGCTCCGGATGTGTTTCGGATTGGCTGTTATGCTCAGGGGCTGGATCTGCAGTTTAATTATTTTCTGGTCCGTGATGACGCGCCGCTGCTGTTTACCACCGGGTATAAGTCCAGCTTTCCGCTGGTACACAAAGCGGTCGCGCAGGTGATGGATCCGGCGGACCTGCGGTATATCGCCTTCAGTCATTTTGAGTCGGATGAATGCGGGGCGCTCAACCAGTGGCTGGAAGTGGCTCCCGACGCAGAGCCGGTCTGCAGCCTGGTCTCGGCGATGGTCAATATCAATGACTTCGCGATCCGGCCGCCCAAAGGCATGGTCGACGGCGAACTGCTCAACACGGGCAGACATCAATACCGCTTTTGCTCGACCGCGCAACTGCCGCACGGCTGGGATGCGGGGCTCCTGTATGAAGAGACGCAAGGCACGCTGTTCTGTTCCGACCTGTTTCACCAGGGAGGCAATCCGGACGCCCTCACCGAAAGCGATCTGTCGGAACAGGTGCTGGCCGCAATGCAGCAGATGCAGGCGGGACCGCTGGCCGACTACATCCCCTACACAAAACAGACCGACCGGATACTCAACCGCCTGGCAGACCTCAAACCCAAAACGCTCGCCGTCATGCACGGCTCCAGTTTCACCGGCAACGGCGAACAGGCCTTCCGGGATCTGTCGACCGCGATGAAAACTGTTTTCGGTTGAGAGAGCACGATCGGATTTTGCGACCACGAAAAACACGTAATATCACGAAACGAGCTTTGTTTACCTTCCCATACTATATTTGAAAGAATCCCAGCCTCTCAGTCCTGGCGAGAGTCGCTTGAACCGCGACTAACGCCGAAAGGCTGATCTTGTTTACGGTAAGTCCCCCCCGCTCAATGTCGACCGCAGGCTGTCTCCATTAGCCGAAGGGCATTAGCCCCGGTTTTCGTACAGTCCATTTTAGATTACCCATTCTGATATTCTGATTTCGTATTTAGCAGAACTCGCCGGACACGTACGATCTGAATCAGAAACCTTACACGTTCGCAAACTCGCTCTGATCGAATTCATACCTCAACAGAGGCATTCAGAGAAATCGGCGTGCGAGAAAATACTCAGGAGAGAATAGACAGTCTCTTCACAATGGAATACACTGGCTTTTCAGATTTAAAATCAATACCAGTGCAGGGAAGGTACCATGAGTTTAGATTTCCAGTTCCAGTTTTGTCACCAACCCGGTCAGGCAGCAGGAGCAACCCAGTCTCCGAAATCCGGAAACGTACCTGTTACCGAATCTACCATCGCCTCCGGGTGCGATACCCTGCGCGAATTTCTAAAGGCCGCCGATGCCCCCGCGCCTGACAGAAATGGCTACTATCATCCCCATATTGCTGATTGCAGCAAAGTCGAAGTCTTCTTTGATCAACCCGAAGACCAGTCAGATTTCAATAGCGGCACGGTTCGACTCTATGGAATCTCCATCGATAATATGCGATTCCTGTTTGCACTGGCTGAACAGGGAGACCTCGTCATTCTGCCTGCCCAGGCTGCGGGAACGGCAATCGTAACTTCGGAAAGCAATGCGCAGCAGGTTTCGTCGCGCTATCCTGATACTCTTGTCGTAACGACACCGGGTGAACTCATGGCGGTTCTCAAAGAAGGACGCGAGACTCTGCCGACATTCCGTAAAGAAGCAGTGGCCGAGATGACAGCCAAATCGAAGCGACCATTAAGCAGCGGGTATATGACTCTGCTGAAAAGCGTTGTTCTCTACGCCGTATTGAGAGGCTGTTTCTTTGCCTTAGTGTTTATCGCAACAAATGCCGGCAGCACCAGTTGGATGCCATGGAACTTTTTAGCGACTTCCGTCGGAATCCTGTCTCTGGCAGTTCTGATTACAGGCTCTCTCATCAGTATCATTCATATCGCCGAGGATAAAGGGTACACCGGAGAGCTTGGGTTCTTCCTGGTATTTATGGTTCCCATTTCATTATTTCTGATCGCTTTTATGACAGGGTACTTTCTTCATAAGGACGGAGGAAACTACTTGATGGGATCGATGTACATTCCTCGATTCGCAGTCCTGTTACAAATCTGGTTCAGCTCGATTGTTTCACTCTTCATTCTCCCATTTCTGGGATTCTGCATCCTTGCGGCACTCCCCTGCAAAATCAGAATCAAATACGAAGACATGTTCCCTGCCTGATTCAAATTGGATGATTTGATTCCAGGGAGCACTCATACCGGCTGATGATTTCACAGTACGCTTCGCCGTTCTCAATTGACAACATGATCGAGTTGAGTACGATTCATTCTATTTCAATTAAACTAACAGAATCACGATTCAGGATTTATCAGAATGATTACAGCCATCTTTATCTCCCCTGAACCTCAGGCCGATCAGGAGCAGGTTGGCCGTATTGAACTGGTCGCAGGCCAGGGGATTGTGGGTGATCGGAACTTTGGCAAGGCGAACTGTCCCGGTCAAAATCTTACGTTGATCGAATCTGAAGAAATCGAGAATTACAATCAGACGTATCAACAGAATCTACCGTTAGCAGGCACCCGCCGAAACATGATCACCAGAGATGTCAGGCTCAATGATCTCGTGGGCAAAGAATTTCAGATCGGCGAAGTCAAACTGAAAGGCATCGAACTCTGCGAGCCTTGCGCCACACTCGGTGGCCTGCTTGAAAACGAAGGCATCAACAAAACGGAAGTCATCAAAGCATTTCTCGGCAAAGGCGGTTTGCGTGCGGATGTCCTGACCAGTGGTTGCATCGAAGTCGGAATGCACATTGGTTAAGGAGCGACAAACAGGTTTTTCTACCACGAAAAACACGAAACGTCACGAAACGAGCTTCGCTCACCTTCGCAAAGAAAATAACCCTATTTCACCTTCGCAAACTGCTTCTTAAAGAACTCCAGCATTGCCTGGGGGGAGGCGCCGCTTTTGTTGTCGCCGGTGTAGACGAAAACGTTTTCGATTCCCAGTTCATTCATTTTCTTTACCAGGTCGCGACCGAAGTTGGGATGATGAATGCCCTGGCCGGGCCGTGCATTGGCGGGCAGGGGGCCGTCGGCTTCGCTGTAGATCATGTACAATGCCGGATCGTCTTTGGTCAGATGCGTAATGGCAGACGACTCATCGTAGCGTTTCTGCTGTTCCGCCGTCGGGTTCAATGCTTCTTCGGCAGTCGTCACGCCATACGCTTTGAAGATGGAAGGATGTTCCCAGGCCCGTCCACCCACCAGCGCTTTGATTTTAATCGGATCGTAGGTGCTCTGACCGCCGATCGTGCCGATGGCCTGGATGCGGGTCGACTCGCGTTCGACCGGGTCCTGACTGTCCGGTTCTGCCAGATCATCGTGAAAGCCAATCCACATCGAAATCCCCGCACCGGCAGAACCACCGTAACAGGCGACCCGTTTCTTGTCGATGTTCCACTCCTTCGCTTTAGTCCGCAGAAACTGCACGGCCCGGGCACCGTCACGCTGAGGCTCGGGGAGCAGGATGTCTTCGCCGTCAATAAAGCGATAGTGAATCGCAGCCACACTCATCCCCGCATTATGATAATTCTGGATCAGCCGCGGATTCATTTTTTTGCTGCCGCCCACAAAGCCGCCACCATGAATGTAAATCACGAGCGGGGTCGGCGTATCTGATTCCGCCTGATAAAAGTCCAGCACATTGCGTTCGTGTTTACCATACTTCACATTTACATGTGTCGGCTCTGCGCTTGCGCCCCTGGGTCTCTGACGCTTCTGGCGAAATTCCTGCACCTCTTCCCGTGTCAGTTTCCCGTCTTTATTTTTGTCGGCGTCGGGAAACCGTTTCAACAGTTTCTGCAGCCGTTCATCCGCTGAAGGCTTTTCTTCGGCCCACCCGGGACAGGAAACCGCGATCACAGTACACAACACAAGCAGACGAACACCAGCATGTTTCAGGGAGATACATGTCATTGTATTGCTCTTATTCCAGATTGATTTCAGAGTTGAAAAATAACCGCCCGTTGAATTCACACTTTGATCAAATCGGCGTCATCCACCATTTAATCAGAAGAGAGGCAGCCCCGCTACCAGTTTTTCGCGAATGGGTTCAAATTTTGGATGTCCCAATAATCCTGGAAAACCGCCACATTCCAGAATTGATGTCCGCAGATATCCTAATAGATCCAGTGGAAAAGCAGGGGCACTCTCCGGAACCCGCTTTCCGGACCAGGAAAAAAAGACCACCTCTGCCAGCCAGCCTTCTCCCCGCAGACCATAGGGATCGCCTCCGGAAATATCGTCTTTGTGATATCCATCAGGGGCAAACGAATAGAGGAATTCCGAAACAGCATTGTCTGACTGACAGTCTTCGAAATCTTCCAGGGTATAATCCAGCCACTCCTGACTACAGGCATCGACATAGACACCATCGCAGAATCCGTGTGCTCCTTCGATTCCCAGTCGGCCCCAGAATTCACAATGCGAGTAGTCGTCCACATCAATGAAAGAGATCCCGCCCAGAGTCCGCCACAATTGTTTGAGGACAATCGGAACCTCGCGCTGCGTCACCGCTTCAATGCGAGCGATACGCAATTCCGGATCTGTTTCAGGCTCCAGGATTAACGATGTCACCGGATAGCCGAGTTCCACCAGGCGAACTTCCAGTATCTCCAGCACCCGGCGGCATTGCATTAGCGACTGATCTACCAGATGAGCCTGCAAAGCAGCATCCTCGCGGGCAGCTACATACTGCTGATGCCAGAGTCTGATTTCAGTAACCAATGCCATATCATTTCTCAATATAATTCAGCAAGTAAATAAAACACAGTATACGCTACTACATTAACCATCGTTTCTGAACCCAGCGAGTCACAGAGGCTCACGGAATCTACTGGAAACTGATTCAGAATACCGGAAAAGCCCTGACTCCCGCCTGCACACCCTGCTAGAATGGCAGGTGTCATCTTTTATCTGCGGGCCGCAATTTTCTGACAGCCTCTCGGGGCGGAAAGCGTTGATTGATGAAAGGCCTCTCTCTCATTTCAATTCACACAACTCTCTTTCACAGTGCGTTGAGCTTCATTCTGCTGCTGTCTTTCTGTACGGCTGGTTTCGCGCAGACCAACAATGGGGGCAACAATAACGGCGGGAACAATCAGAACGGCAACAATCAGAACCAGAATGCCGGCGGCATTACCATTGATGCAGACGGCGTGATCGCCGCGCCGTTTCGAGTGACGCAAAACAGCAGCCAGTTAAATCAACGGCGTCTGCAGGCACTCGCCGCGGAAGCACTGCCAGCCGACGTGAATCGCAAGTCGGAATTTCGCAAGATCTCACTGGTACAACTGGAAAAGGTCTGCCAGGAATATCAAACGAAAAATGAACCGCTACCTCCCGAAGTATTGTATCTGGCAGGTCTAACGCGGATTGACTATCTGTTTGTCGATCACGAGCACAATGATCTGATCATCGCCGGTCCCGCGGAAGGCTTCGCCGCCAATGCGCAAAACCGGGTGGTCGGCGTCGATACAGGGCGGCCCCCCATTCGACTGGACGACCTGGTCGTCGCGTTTCAGGCACAGGACCGCGGGCTGATCACCGGTTGTTCATTCGATGCGAAGCCCGACAACCTGGCGAAGATGAATGAATATATTCGGCGTACGAATAACGCTTCTTCTGCTGCCACCGCCGCCGTTCGCTTCAAAACCATTGCACAGATCCTGGGCATGCAGGATGTCTCAGTCACCGGGGTGCCTGCCGGCTCGCATTACGCCCGCATCCTTGTCGAGGCCGACTATATGCTCAAACGGATTTCCATCGGCCTCGAACCCTCGGGAATCCGTGAAATCAAAAGTCATCTGTCAACGCTCCGAGGCGGCGGAAACAGCACGCAGCGCTGGTGGTTCACACCTCTGTACGATGCTTTCACAACGACAGCCGACCGGGATGCGTTTCAGTTCGCCGGACAGCGACTGCAGATGATGTCGCAGGAAGAATTCGTGAATTCTGCCGGTCAACGCACCGATGCCGCCCAGACCAGGGTTTCGACTACAAAGTATGCCCAGCAGTTTACGAAGAATTTTGCGAAGCTGGCCGACCTGCATCCCACGTTCGCCGAACTGCAGTCGATTACCGACCTGACGGTTCTGGCGGCGCTGATCCATCGGGAACGCCTGGATGAACAGATCGACTGGCGACACTCACTGTTTTCATCCGCATCAAGCGAGCTGGTCCCCGAAGGAAATATTCCCAAACAGGTCCCCACGGCGATGAATTACAAGAAGGCAGGGCGGTTGATGATCTGCCTGGTAGGCGGAGGAGTCACCATCAATGCCCGCTCGGTTTTGAACCAGGCCACGTTTCAGGTGAGCCGCGATACGTCACTGGAACAGAAACAGTCCTCTGTCACCAAACGGGACCAGCAGCAACCCGTACGCTGGTGGTGGGATTGACTGTGCAATGCCGATTCGGTCTACTGGAATGAATCCGGTTGAAAACTAAGTGGTAGTCCGCCCCTGTTTTTTCACTGTCGGGCAAGCCGACCGTGCCACCCGACGCTCTAATCTGATCACCGAGGACATTGATTTCATCATGAGACGCACGCTCCTTCTGAATTTGGCCCTGCTATTTGTATTAACGCTGATCTTGAGTAGTGGTTCGTTCCTGCAGGCGGCGGAACGTCCCAACGTGTTGTTGATCATGACCGACGACCAGGGCTGGGGGGATGTCCGCTCGCATGACAATCCACTGATTGAAACGCCTCAACAGGATCTGCTGGCGTCACAGGGTGCACAGTTCGAACGGTTCTATGTCTCACCCGTCTGTGCCCCCACTCGATCGTCATTGCTGACAGGTCGCTACAGTCTGCGAACCGGCGTGCATGGCGTGACGCGTGGCTTTGAAAACATGCGAGCCGAGGAGACCACGATCGCCGAAATGTTCAAAGCCGCCGGCTACAATACCGGGGCCTTCGGCAAATGGCATAACGGCCGACATTATCCCATGCATCCCAACGGGCAGGGCTTCGACGAATTCTTTGGTTTCTGTGGCGGTCACTGGAACCGTTATTTCGATACCAATCTGGAACACAATAAACAGCCGGTCAAGACAGAAGGTTACATCACCGATGTGCTGACCGACCACGCGATTGATTTCATCAAACAGAACAAGGGCCAGCCATTCTTCTGCTACGTGCCTTATAACGCACCGCATTCTCCCTGGATCGTTCCCGAAAAGTACTGGGACAAATACGCGAATAAAGGACTGGATGACAAGGCCCGCTGCGCGTATGCGATGGTCGAATGTGTGGACGACAATCTGGGACGGTTGATGCAGACACTCGATGATCTGAAACTGAGCGGCAACACGATCGTCCTGTTTCTGACCGACAACGGGCCCAACAGTAATCGCTATAACGGCAACATGCGAGGGAGAAAAGGATCAATCCACGAAGGCGGAATCCGGGTCCCCCTGTTTGTCCGCTATCCAGGTAAAATCAAAGCGGGAACCGTCGTGAAACCCATCGCCGCACACATTGATATTCTGCCGACACTGTTGGAATTATGCAGTGTTGAAAATACCGCTGATCAACCATTGGATGGTAAGAGCCTGGTACCGCTGCTGACAAACAAATCGACCAAAGACTGGCCGCAGCGCATGCTCTTTTCGGATCGACTGTTTCGCAATTCAATTCCGGGCGCTGAACTACCCAACGGTTCGGTGCGTACCGATCGCTGGCGGGCCGCTTACGAACGGGGCAAATGGAGTCTGTACGACATGCAGGCCGATCCGTCACAGAAACAGAACGTCATAAAAGCTCACCCTGCTGTGATGAAGGAACTGAGTGCCGCTTACAGAGACTGGTTCAAAGATGTCTCACAGGCAGGCTTCGAACCGATACCGATTCCCGCAGGTCACCCCAAAGAACAATTCACATCACTGCCGGCGAATGAATCGTTCCTGTTTCCTGAAGCAGGCCAGGGGATCAACTACAGCGGCAATGGACACAACGGTTATGCCAACAGCTGGATTGAAGACTGGACCGACTCCAATGCGTCCGTCGTCTGGCATCTGGATGTGCTGCAGCCGGGCACCTATGAGGCCACACTCAAATATACCTGCCGCGCCGAGGATGTCGGTTGTGAAGTGCAGGCTCGCGTGCATGATCAAACATTGAACGCAACGATTTCAGAACCACACGATCCACCAAAAATCGGCAACCAGGATCGCGTCGAACAATCGGATAACTACATGAGCAAGGACTGGGCCAGGATCAAACTGGGAACATTCACTCTCAAAAAAGGAAACTGCAACCTCACGCTGACCGGAGTCAAAAAGCCCGGTTCTGAACTACTGGACGTGAAGGGTTTCGAACTTAAACGCGTGCAGTAAGGTCCACCAGCAAGCGTTCGGCCGCCTGTTCGGCACTGTGAATACAGTCCGGAATACCGACGCCACGATACGCGTTGCCTGCCAGTTCCAGTCCCGCTAAAGTCGCGGCTGACTGTTCAATCCGTTCGACCAACTGCAGATGCCCCAGATGGTATTGCGGCATCGACTGGTTGTGACGAAGCAGCTTTGAAAAGATCGGTTCGTCGGAAACGCCGAGAATGTCAGCCAGTTCCTGATTCACAATCGCGTTCAATTCGTCATCCGAGTGCTCCAGAAGTTCAGGCTGCATTGCCCCCCCCACAAAGGTCCGCAACTGCACACAACCTTCCGGTGCCCGCCCGGGAAATTTGCGGCTGGCGAACGCAACCGCGAAAATCTTCCGCTGCTCGGCTGCAGGGATCACCAGACCAAAGGCGTGCAGAGGATGTTTAATATTCTCCTGGCGATGCACGCTGACCTGAATCGCCGTCGAAGCGTATTCAATCTGCTTGAGCAGTCCTGAGAGCACGGGAGCGTATGCCTCAAGCATCTGGCCCGCCTGTGGAGCCGCCGTGGTGAGAAGAACCGCGTCAAAATGCTGCGCCTGCGTTTCACCGGCAGATTCAATCGTCAGATCATAGCCCGAATCTGCGGCAGCGACATGTGTCACGCGATGATCGTAGAGTATCGTCCCTGTGGAGGAAACCCGATCAGCGAGCGTGCGAATCAACGTCTGCATTCCCTCTTTGAAAGCGGCAAACAAGCCGTATCGCGCGCCCGTGGCGTCGGCGGATTTGGACGCTCGCTTCTGTTTACGAATTGCCTTGATCAGGCTGCGATGATCGCGTTCCATATCAAGAAAACGAGGTAACGTCGCCCGCAGACTCAGCTTCTCCGGATCGGAAGTATAAATGCCGGCAACCAGTGGCTGAATCAGCCGCGTCAACGCTTCCCTGCCGAAGCGACGGGTAACAAACTGTGCGAGACTTTCGTCGTCAGCGTCTAAACCTGACTCACTCGTGCGACGGGGGAGAAAATATTCGAGCCCCATCCGCAGTTTTCCGATCGGACTAAGCAGGGGAGTCTTCAACATGGGAAGAATCCGGGAAGGCGTCATCAGTTCAAACCCCAGAGGCACGGGAACCGGTGTGCCGTCTTTCAGAATCAGAGCGCCGCGATACTGCTGATTGGTGGAAATCAACTGATCTTCGATGCCCAGCCGCTGACAGAGTTCGATCGCCGCAGGTTTATTCGTGATAAACATATCCGCGCCGGTGTCGATCCGGTAGTCATCCTGACTGATTGTGCCAATCCAGCCGCCGGCTTCCGGCTGTGATTCGAACAGCGTGACTTCAACGGGCTGATTCTTTTCCTGCGCCAGCTCCTGCAGACGAAACGCGGCGGACAGGCCGGTAATTCCGCCGCCAACCACTGCGATTCGTTTTGCGGGTGAAGACTGATTCATAACAGACTCGATCTGGATAGAGGGAGATCGCAGGCAGGCAGATTAGCGGGTTCCCAGTTCGTGTACCATTTCCACAAGGGCTTTGACATGATCAGGTTTCATGTCCGGCATGACACCATGTCCCAGATTGAAAATGTGACCATTGCGGCCCGCGGCAGCATCCAGAACGGCTTTCGCTTTCTGTTTGAGAACCGGTAAGTCGGCGTAGAGGGCAATCGGGTCCATGTTTCCCTGAATGGCGACATCGGGTCCGAAGATCTCCCAGGCATCAGACAGATTGATGCGCCAGTCCACGCCAAACACCTGACCGCCGGCCTGACGCTGCAAGCCGAGCAACGCAGGATTACCGGTCAGAAAATTGATGACGGGGGCATGATCCTGTACTCCTGCGACGAGTTTCGCTGTGTAAGGTTGCACGTACTGCTGATAGTCTTCGGGAGACAGACAACCTGCCCAACTGTCGAAGATCTGCACAGCCTGACAACCGGCGGCGATCTGACGCTGCAGGTAGACAACCAGGTTATCCACGAAACGATTCATCAACGCGTCCCAGGCGGAGGGGTCGTTATACATCATCTGTTTGGTGCGGCGGTAGTTTTTGGAACTGCCTCCTTCGATGGCATAACTGGCAAGCGTGAAGGGACAGCCGGCAAAGCCGAGCAGGGGAATGTCAGCGGGCAGATCGGCGCGAATCAGTTTGACCGCCTGGAAGACGAAGTCGAGGCAGTCCATGTCGGCAATATCGGTCAGCCGGTCGACCTGGGATGCATCCTGGATCGGATTGTGTATGACCGGGCCTTCCCCTTTCAGGTATTCCAGGTCGAGCCCCATTGGTTCAAGGATCGGCAGGAGATCGGCAAACAGGATCGCGGCGTCAACGCCGAGCACGCGCTGTGCGGTGAGTGTGACTTCGGCAGCCAGTGCAGGTGTTTTACAGAGCTCAATGAAAGTCACCTTGTTACGAACTTCCATGTATTCGGGCAGATAACGACCCGCCTGTCGCATGATCCAGATGGGTGTCGTGTCGACGGGTTCGCGGCGGACCGCTTTCATGAATCGACTGTTCTGATAGCGGGCGGTCTCGGCCATGGGGGCATCCATGTTTCTTCTTTCGGTTACAAATATTGGGTATTCTGCGATGTGAGGTGATTCTAACAGGATTCCCCGCGAACTGAAATTCAGCGCCGCGGAGTTTCCCGGAAACAGAGGAAAGCCAGGTGAGTCAATCAGCCTTTTCGAGAGAGAATTTCGGGAGCCGCCTGCAGCGCATCTTTCACAAGCGGCCCCATTTTGGGTGGGCTCGATTCAAAATCGACAGGCAGTCCCACTTCCTGCAATGCTTCCGTACAGGCGGGACCTACCGAAGCAATCATCGTTTTGGACGCCGCCAGTAACCAGTCTTCCTTGACCTGTTCTTCTTCGGCAATCTGCAGGACGTGTGTAATCTGCTGCGCGCTGGTAAACATCAGCACGTTGTAATCACCACGAATCGTCGCATGAATGGCATTGCGGAGCCCGCTGGTATCATCGGGTAAGGCCCAGCGGTAGACGGCAATCGGCAAAACCTGGGCACCACGGTTCCGCAGTGCTTTATAAAATTCTTCAACCGGTTTCCCGTATTCCTGAACGGCGATATGTTTACCGGTAACAGAAAACTTTTTATCATCTAATACGGTAATGATCTCATGCCAGGTATTGGGCTCCGGAGCTGAGTAATGGATGGGAACTTCCCAGTTCCGCAGTACAACCGTTGGTTTCGGACCACGCACCACGACAATAATTTTACGGAACGCAGCCAGAACCTGCTCACGCGGGAAGTAAAGCTCTGCCGCATTCAGCAAGGCGGTCGCTCCCACGCCGGTCATGAAAACAATCACATCAATCTCGCCTCGAAACAGTTTCTCGCAGAACGACTTCACCTGCGCGTTGTCTTCCAGTGGAATTTCATCCATGGAATGCACGAGCGTCGGGTTCCCCTGGTTACGTTCAATCAGGGAGGTCATGGCGTCGCTTTTGCGACTTTCAAAACTGCAGACGTTTAAGGCGGATGGATTCATAGCGAACGCTCACAGGTGATTAGAGGATCTTCAGAGACAACCATTCCATTATAGACGGACAGGGGAGCACAGAAAACAGCCTCACATCGCTTTCTTCGCCAGAAGCCGGTTTTCGCAGCGGGACGTACTGTTATCTGGACGTATCTGCCGGCGTCTTTAGCTGGCGAAATCCGGTGAGCCAGAGGCGGAAGTCTTCATCAATATCGGACAGATCGTTGATATTCAGGAGTTGCCTTAAGGTCTGCCCGCCGGTGTCATCGTATTCCTGACTGGTTCTCAACTTGCGATAAAAGGGCGAGAGGAGCCGTTTCTGTTGCAGGTACAGGCAGAAGTAACGAGCATAAGCATAGGTTAATGCTTCGCGTCGGGTGTCGATTCTGACCTGCTCTACCAGCGTAGACAGGGGGGGCAGCTGATTGCGGTCGAGCGCAGAAAGCAGGAGCTGCCCGCGCCAGTTGGAAATGCCGATCAACTGTGTCTGCTCGTCAGAAAATTCGCATTGCTCATGCAGCGACGCCAGTCCTTCATCAAACCATTCCGGCATGGCAGGATAGTCGATTTCCGCCAGTGCGTGGGTCAACTCGTGTCCAAGAGTTCCACCACCTGTAGAGAGATTGAGGACGATCCGCATGTCGTTCGACTGAAAATATCCGTAGTAGGAACCGGTTTTTCTCTGGTCGAGGTCCATGGCCACCTGCTGATAATGCTCCTGGGAAGAGAGTGCGACAATTATAATGGGACGATCGGGGGGCGTATCAAAGTAAGACACATTCAACGCATACTCAGTGGGAGAGATCGCTTTCTGATACAGCGCTTCCAGGGTTGAGACTTCATAATCTCCGACAATCACATACGGTGTTTGAATCAGCACATTGACGGGAATGCTGATACGGGTTCTGAGCCAGGCTGCTTTGGTTTCGCAGGCGGTCTGCAGCCGCGGTTTCGGCGCGCGTGATTTGATTTCCGGTGGCGCTTTGAATGGCTCAGGAGGGCTGAGGCGCACCGCATTCGCAGAGGCTCTTCCTTCCTGAGCTCCGGAGAAGATCAGAAAATAAAAGCCCGTCATCAGGACAAATGGTCCTGCGATCAGTAATGCATTACGATGCACAGACAAGCGATACTCACAATCAGTCAACTCTGGTGAAATCCACCAAGCCAGCTCTTTAAAGCGATTCAGGTTAAATCGATGTATGTTTAATTATAGTTTGCTGCAGGTCGTACCACTTGAGCAAAGACTGCGGGAATCTGGAAATAGTCACAGGTTGACGATCCCGCGTCCGCATTATTCGACTTGATCACCGTAAACTACCCAGACATCACAATCAGCAGGGGATTGACAGACTGACGCATCTCTGTCTGACATCCTGACGCAAAAGAGAAGAGCTGAACGCCATTTAACGCCAAAAGCATATTAAGCCAGAGTAACAATCTGGTCGAAATCTTGTTATAATGGGTTTACTGATTATGATGGTTTCGAGGCTCGCGTCTATTACAACTCTGCTGATGAAATTTGCACTCTAATGAGTCAACCTTCTCATTTTGAATCGAACTCCAGCCGCTCCACGACGCCGAGGCGATCACAAAGCCAGCAGTCACCATCTCAGACCAGGCGGCCTTTATTTACATCTGCGGAACTTCATGCACTAAAGACAGGAATGCACTGTACCATGTATCAATCTATGGGGGCTCACCCGGACGAAGTTGACGGAATCTCAGGAACTCGTTTTGCAGTCTGGGCTCCGAATGCACAGGAAGTCTGTATTGTCTGCGATAAAAATCACTGGAAACATGGTGAATTCTATCTGAACTCCAGCGATGCAGGAGTCTGGTCCGGTTTTATGCCTGGCGTTTCGAATGGAGACGCTTATAAATACAGTCTGCGTGGTCAGAACGGCGAGTATTTCGAAAAAAGTGATCCGTATGCATTCTACTCGGAGCTGCGTCCCAAGACCGCCTCGATTGTTTACGACCTGGAGAATTTTCCCTGGCAGGATGATCAATGGATTCAGAAACGGGCCGAAACCAACTGGCATGAACAGCCGATTACGATCTACGAAGTCCATCTTGGTTCGTGGAAACGCCCCAAAGATGGCCGCCAGTTTTTTACCTACCGTGAACTGGCCAAGCAGCTGGTCGAATATGTCCAGCAGATGGGTTACACCCACATTCAGTTAATGCCGATCACGGAACACCCGTTTGATGGCTCCTGGGGTTATCAGACCACCGGTTACTTTGCACCAACCAGCCGCTTCGGTAGCCCCCATGATCTGATGTACTTCGTCGATTACTGCCATCAGGCTGGCATCGGAGTTTTATTCGACTGGGTTCCCGGCCATTTTCCCACTGATGGTCACTCTCTGGGACGCTTTGACGGAACGTGCCTGTACGAACACGCGGACCCCCGTAAAGGGTTCCATCCGGACTGGGGAACCTACATCTTTAATTACGGCCGAAATGAAATCCGCGACTTCCTGCTCTCCAGTGCGCATTTCTGGATTGATAAATATCACTTTGACGGCCTTCGCGTAGATGCTGTGGCTTCGATGCTTTACCTGGATTATTCACGTAAAGAAGGGGAATGGGTGCCCAACCCGAGTGGCGGACGCGAAAACCTGGAAGCCATCCAGTTCCTGAAAGATGCCAATACCAGTCTGCACGGAGAATATCCAGGTATCCTGACAATTGCTGAGGAATCTACTTCCTGGGGCGGTGTGTCTCACCCGGTTTATAATGGCGGGTTGGGATTCAATATGAAATGGGATATGGGCTGGATGAATGATACGCTCCGCTATATGCATTTCGATCCGATCTACCGTTCGCACCATCAGGGCGAACTCTCTTTCCGCATGATTTATGCATTTACGGAAAACTTCGTACTGCCGCTCTCGCATGATGAAGTGGTACACGGCAAACGTGCGTTAATTTCCCAAATGCCCGGCGACCTGTGGCAGCAGTTTGCCAATCTGCGACTGTTATACGGTTATCAATATACGATGCCAGGCAAGAAACTGCTGTTTATGGGAGGCGAACTGGCCCAGTGGGTCGAATGGAATCACGATCAGGAGCTGGACTGGAAACTCATCGGTCACGAAAAACACGATGGAATCCGTCGCCTGATCGGGGATCTGAATCATTTATACCGCTCAGAAAAAGCGCTGTATGAAACCGATTTTACACAGGAAGGATTTGCCTGGATTCAGTGTGATGACTCCAAAAACAGCGTCTTTGCTTTCCAGCGTATCGCCACGGACACGGAAGAGCATGTGATTGTAGTCGCGAATTTTACTCCCGTTCCCCGCGATGGATACAGAATTGGTGTCCCCAAACCAGGCTTTTATCACGAAATCATCAACAGTGATGCCAAAATTTACGGTGGATCCAATATGGGGAATGCCGGGGGAGTTTATAGTGAGAAAATCAGCAGCCATGGCATGGACCACAGCATCACGCTCAATCTGCCACCACTGGGCTTATTGATCATGAAGCCGGTAGCTACTGCAAAAAAACCAGCTGAAAAGTAGCGTGATCATTGGAGATCAAAGGGGATAATTCTTACCAGAAAAGACTGGTAAACGGAGAGGAACCTCTATATGATGGGTATTTCAGTCGTATCTTGACACGACTGAAAAAAAAGGACGCCGCTGAGTGTATAGGCGCTCGCCCAAACAGTCCCGACAAGGGAAAGTTCGGCTATACTCCCCAGCAGCGTATCCTTTGGTGAAGTTCAAGTCAGACAGTAGAAGTTGCTCTTTTCTCTGTCTGTAATTATCTCTTAAGCAAACGTCGTACCAGCTGACACATCATCTCAGACAGATTTCCATAAGTCATTCAATAAAAACAACTTATGGCATCAAATTAAAATCTGAATAATCCAGCGACGTTTCATTTTCTCCGAAAATGCCCTCCAGAAGGGCATTTCGCTGCTTAGATTAACAGCAGCATGGCCCAAAGAATCAGCCCCATTTTCCGATAGTCATCATTTCAAAAATCGTCTACCATAAAAGACACAGTGAGACACCGTTGAAATAACCCCAGGCCGCAATATTCTTTGTCGCCGGTTATTCTGGAATCAGAAACATTTCTTGTGCTGATGGTGATTTTTTTGTCGGACTTTCATCTCGAACAATGGGCGCAATACACCGGTCCCGCCAACTGGTATTCTCTCGCATTTCCTTCCGATTGGATTAAGGATGATCAGGATGGAGTACTTCAACTCAGCCCACCCGGTGGGAACGCCACGTTAACAATCAGCTGCCACTGGAAATCGGTACTGCCTCACACACAGTCCGGGGCAGGCCTTGATGTCGATTTCGATCAGCTTTTTGTCAGACATCGGAATATTAGCAAACGACCGCCGCTGGCGATTGAACATGAATCAGTAGCCTATTCCGGTGAAGCCATCATTAAGAAGAATTCATCCTGGTGGAAGTCGTTGCTGGCACAGTCCGCCTTTTTTCAGAAAAACTGGCATCACTGGAATCTCTGGCTGATCCGCGAACACTCCATTCAAATGGTCGTCACGTTTTTTTACGAACCCCAGGATCATGAAGAACTGTTTGATACCGTGCAGAGAATTCTGCATTCGGTTGAATTGAATTTAAATCCGGCAAATCCTCCCGAACTGTTTGCCCACGATGTTCTGCAACTGGCCCGGAAAAAATTTCCCTTGATTTCTTCGCAGATTATTCCCGGCTTTCGCATCAAATTTGGTGAATCGGAACTGAATCTGAACAATTTTTACCGGTCATACCTGAGCGCTCCAGAAGACTACGAACAGAATATTGTCTCCGCACTGGCAACCGTACTGCAAATCAATGAATGGGGGGATGAACAGACAGAACCGGAACTGATCGACATTCAGGACCGCATCATGCCGATCCTGATCTCGCAGGAATCATGGAAAACTCATTTCCCGAACTTTGTCGGCGAGAACTGGATCGCGAACCTGGCCATTCTCTACGTGGTGGATGAATCCCGGGCTTACTGGTATATTCATGAAAAGCTGCTGCATAAGTGGCAGATCAGCCAGGAAGTCTTGCACGAAATCGCGCTGGCCAATCTGGATCATTATTTTCTACAGAACGAAATTGAGCTGATCTGCATGTCGCGGGAAGAGGGCCCCAATATGATTATTCAGAACAAGGCAGACGCGTATAATGCAAGCCAGGTCCTGAGTCCCTCATTTTACCGGCAGGCTCGTAAGTTTCTGGGAAGCGAATTTCTGGCAGGTGTCCCTAATCGTGATTTTTTACTGGCACTGAGTCTGAGTGAATCGCAGGTCATCGAAAAAATCCAGCATAATATCGCCAACGATTATCTGAATATGGACCATCCACTCACCGATCAGTTACTGGTAGTCACAGCAGACGGGGTCAGCGAATATTGTGGCGTGAGCTGAACTCGATTCCACAGCAAAACGTATCCCATACCCATGCATCGGTACCATTCCAGCCACCAATAATTTAAACTGGGTCCCAGCTTGACCAGATCAGAGTGAACCCCGCGCAAGAGCGATTTAAGTATAATGCAACAGGAATCGAATTTATTTTCTCAGAAACCAGGTGAGTTCATCACGCTGGGCACTGGGACCAGCGTGGGGATCCCCATTGTTGGCTGTGATTGTGAAGTCTGTCAGTCACCTGACCCCAAAAATCAGCGAGGGCGCACTTCTGTTTATATCGGTGCCCCGGAAGGGGGCTTTCTGATCGACACTCCACCAGAGCTCAGGCTGCAACTACTGCGAGAACATATTCCCTGGGTGCACGCCGTACTATATACTCACAGCCACGCCGATCATATTTTCGGTCTCGACGATGTACGCATCAGCGGATACCGGCTGGAAAAGTCCATCGAGCTCTATTGCGAAGAAGCCGTGGAAGAACAGATCCGGGGTTCCTTCAACTATGCATTCGAGGAACCGACACACAATCGACATCATATGTCGCGCCCTCATCTTGATTTCAAAACGATCTCACTGGAACCGTTTGATCTGTTGGGACTCAGAATCCAGCCGATTCGACTGATGCATGGTACTCTGCCGATCCTTGGATACCGGATCAACAACATTGCATTCTGTACCGATGTCAGTGAAATACCCGAGGAGAGCTGGCAGTACCTGGAAGGACTGGATTACCTGATTCTTGATGCGCTGCGGATCAAACCACACCCCACGCATTTTTGCCTGGAACAGAGCCTGGAAGTGGTCGAACGGGTTCGCCCCAAACGGACTTACTTTACACACATCTCGCACTCGCTGGAACACGAAGAAACAAATGCGAATCTGCCCGATCATGTCGAACTCGCATACGACGGCCTGTCATTACCACTCCACGGACTGGCTGCAGAACATTAGACCTGTTGCCATACCGCGCACCACCGCTTACGGCAGCTGCAGCTTCATTCCCGGACGGATATAATTTGCGTTCTTCAGAAGATCCCGGTTCTGCTGATAAATTTTGAACGCAACAGAACGTTTACCGTAGATTTCCAGTGCAATGGATTCGAGGGTGTCGCCAGGCTGAATCGTATAGGTTTTCGGCTGTGCCGTCTGACTGGCTGGCTCAGCCTGCTCACCGAACAGATCATCAACGATCTGATCCACGTTCTCTGGTTGAACCTGGGACAGGGAACGGCCCGAACCCGAAGTCGCTCCATTATTATGAGTAAAGGGAGAGCGGGGTACGGGAATAAATTTTCGATAGTTATCCGGGACCTTTTTTATTCCTGCTGGAAGTTTCTCAGTTTGAACTGACTCTTCCAACTCCTGAATCATCTCTTGCTGATCCAGCTGACCCATTGTTTTTTTCGAGGGAGCGGTGGAGAGCGACTCAATCAATCCTTCGAACTGAACTGTCGAAGAAGCAGCATCTGATTTCAGAGTCGGCTGAGACACCATTTGTCCCATCGTCCGCTTGCCGGTCATCACCGGAGATTCCACATTCGTCTGTCGATTAGCAGACTGAGGTGCTGTTTCCGGAGCGCGGTAGACGGGAATCCTCAGCTTCATTCCCTCGCGGATGTCGTTAGGACTACGGAGCTGGTCACGGTTCAGATTGAATATCTCACGGTATTTGCGACTGGTCCCCAGGTAGCGAATCGAAATTTCGGAGAGTGTTTCTCCTGCCTTGACCGTATGAATCCGGATTTGAGGAGCCGGCGTTGGTGCAGGGCGGGCAGGTTCCGGTCTCTGTTGTGACGGATTCACTTCCCACGCGTTATTATGTTCCGGCTTGATATTCTCGATACCGGTAATCGGCTTTGGTGTTGAATTTTGTGATATGGGCTTTGCCTCGGGTTGAGGCGGATTCGGTTCAAATACCGAATCGGAAGGCTCCGGGCTCGAAAACTGCTCTTGAGGCAGATCGACATCCTTCAGAAATTCAGGAATCGGCCCCCAGCGCTCCGCTTTGGAAGCAGTACCGTTCTGTCCGGCAGGAGTCGTATGCGAAATGGTCGGGACGGCAACCTGGGAGTTTCCGGAGGGCTCGCTAGTGTCTGTCAGCGATGTAAAAGCCTGATCATTTCCCAGTTGGGTTTCAATAGTTTCTTTTGACTGTGTATCCAGATAGGGAGTGCGATCCTTATCGGCAATCTGCTCGTTGAGGTAATGCGGGTCGTTCAGCTCGGGGATTTGAACCGTTGTATTGCGATCCTGCCTCAAACAGAATGCCGCTACAAAACCAATCACCAGCAATGCCAGTGCTAAACCTACTTTTTTATCTTGATGCATTTGAACCTCGCCTCGAATGTTACGCTGTGTATTAAGCGTATCGGGCGAAATTCTTTAAAAGAAAAACCGATTTTTTCAAGATCGGCTCAGCGCAGCAAGATCAACTTAACAGGATCACACTTGAGTCGATCATGCAGAAAATATGGCGAACGGTCGAAACAGACTCACCAGTTGATAGGCTTGTAACGGTTATATCAACTGGCGAACACGCAACTGTTATCACATTCCGGGAGCCGGATCCTGCAGGCTGCAGACCGTCTCGAATCAAGCATATCAGCTCGTCTTCTGTTTACTTCGCAGACGGCTGAACAGATTCTTATATCGTCCCAGTGCCGGACCTTTCAGGTGGGCAGTTGCTGAAGACCGGCTGTGTGTAGCGGTCTGAGAATCGATGCGGACTGAGTTGCCTGATGGCAGATCGAACTGTTCACTGGAGAAAGCAGGGCTTTCCGGCTCAGAGTATCCAGGTTCTTCATATTCAGGCTGAACGGCATCATAAATCTCAAGTTCTTCTTCAGACACTTCGATAGACGTCGTTTCGGAATAGTTTCGAATATCATTCAGAGCGTTGAACAACCCTTTCCGGCTCTCCGCACAGACTTCATAGACTTGAGCGGCCAGCAGGTCTTCAAACGAACCGTCTCCTCCTGAGATTTCCCGCGAGAGTTCTTCCAGTACATCGGAACTCAGATGGTTCAGCTCTGCATTATCAAAATCAAACGCCGGCACATCTGGAATTTCCGCTGCATCCATATCAAATATTTCTGCAAATTCGGTTAAGGCAGCAGCAGTGGACTCTTCTGTCGATATGAATTCTTCCTGGTCGACCTGCTGCGGTTTCGACACAGATTGAAACTGAGGAGGTCGCAGTTGCAGAGTCTGATTGTTTTTTCTGCGTGGTTCTGGCGGTAGAGTCGCAGGGTCAATGCCGGCATCAATGGCGGCATAGCGATCAATGATCTCAGTGAAACCGGCATTCAGTTCTGGAGATGTAACTGTTTCCCTGATTTCCCGCGGAGGAACAGCCGCCTGAATCTGTTCAGGTTCTACAGACTCACTCTCTACCGGGGCAGGTGTTTCACGCTGGTTCTGTAATTCCGGTACTGCTTCCGGGATCTCTTCTCTTTCGGATTCGCTGCCGATTTCGATCGCCTCAATCCCTTCTCCAAAGGAGAATAAATCAGCTGAATCCCAGCTGGAGTCTTCTGAAACGGACACTGAATCCTCTTCTAAATTTTCCACCAGTTGATTCAGCTGATCTTCCAGATCAGAATCAATCTCGTACCCTGCTTCATATGCATCCAGGGTCGAGTCTGCCTGTGCTGGTTTTGAACCGGAACCGGTCTGGCTTTTACGTAACTCATCCAGTGGAGAGGCGGCAGGCAGTGGATCATTCCAGTGTAACGGCAGTTGTTGCAGATCGGTAAAGGCTTCCCGGGCAATCGGCTCATTGACAACAGCAGAGTCCTGTAAATAGGCCAGCATCAGGCTGTGATCACAGATCTGGTTCAGACAGCGCGGCAGACCATCACTGACATGCGTAATAAACTTGATGGCTTCGTCTGTAAAACAGGACCGTTTGTCTGTGGAAACACGCTGAATTCGATAGGCGATGTAAGCCTCTGACTCCTGGCGTGTCATCCGGTCCAGATAAACCTGGCAGCCGATCCGCTGATTCAGAGAGGACAGGGCAGGTTGAATCAAAGTTTCTTCCAGAGAAGTCTGCCCGCATAGCAGTAACTGCAGCGCCGGTTTGCCATCGAAGGCAATATCAGACAGGACACGTAATTCTTCCAGAAACGAAACACTGAGAAGATGTGCTTCGTCGACGAGTACCAGTAGAGGCTGACCATGGTTTAAAAAGGAGGAACGGACTTCCGCCGTCAAAGCCAGTCTCAATTCCTGTTCGCTGACTTTCTCATAACAGTCGGTCAGGTTGTACAGCAGGGTCTGCAATAGTGCCCTGACTGTCGGAAAATTGCAGTGTTCTACAAACTGAATCTGAAACTGATCTTCCAGCCGTGCAACCAACTGCCGACAGACAGCCGTCTTTCCCGTGCCGGCATCACCGGTCAATATTGTGATCCCATTCAGACTTGAAATCGTTACCAGTAATTCTTCAAGAACGTGCTGGTGTTCTGCTGCCTCAAAATAACAGGCAGGTGAAGGTGAAACGGTGAAGGGTCGATCCGTGAACCCAAAATTTGTTTCGTACATTTCCAAAAACCTTTTCACGTATTATTGCATCAGTTCCCGCGGGAGACTGGAGTTTTTATTCTGAACGGAGGAACAGAACAGACAGCGCATCTCTCATCGTGATTGATTTCGCTCTGTATGAACAATTCATCGAACAGGTTATGGTCTCTTCTTGAGTATTACCAATACAATCGACAGTATCTGATCAGGGTCTCTCAAGCGCATTACCCAAACCATAGATCTTGACATTCAAGTGCCGCTCAGAATACGAAACCTTGCCGGTTGTCCAAACTGGGTAACCTGCTCAAAAAACCAAAAGAACGGGAAGCCTGAGATTCGCTGAATTGAAGCGTTCCGGGTAAAATCCGGGGCATTTTGAAGAATTTCCGCATCACACAACTCTTTTCTTTTTCTTTATTTACGAAAATCCCGCAGTTTAGAAGCAACTCTCTCCTTTCTCTTACCGGATTGCTGGAGTAGACTTTATGTCTCAGCAACAACAGACCGAATCTGTCGGCTGATTTCAGTCTCGGTTTTATTGTATTTTTCATTGATTTCAGTGTAGCGAAATACAAATTGACCTGTCATTATTTTCAAGCTCTGAAATGTATTCCTTAGGCCCCAGGAGGCGCACGTAGAAATTCTGATGTCAGAAGCCACTCTTTCCTTTTCTGATCCTGATCAGATTCCCATATTACTGGGCACACATGACTGTCATATACGACTCATTCAGGATGCACTGGGTGTAGACGTGGTTCATCGAGGCGATGAACTGCGAATTATCGGCGATGATGCCCAGATTCAGAAGTCACTCCGTATTTTCTCTGAATTGAGAGCAATCGTTGAAAGCACGAAACAACTGAAGAGTGAGCAGGTGCAAACCGCACTCTCCAACGGTAATTCCTCTGGAAAACAGTCCAAGCAGACTCCCGTCGCCACGCCATCCTCGATTGACCTCTTCGAGAAAACCAAAAAAGTACATCCCAGAACACCAGGTCAGTCAGACTACATCAAGAACATTGCCGAGCACGATCTTGTATTTTGTACAGGCCCTGCAGGCTGTGGGAAAACGTTTCTGGCGGTTGCCATGGCCATCAATGCACTGCGGACAGAACAGGTCCGTAAGATTGTACTCGTGCGTCCTGCCGTTGAAGCGGGTGAAAAACTCGGCTTTCTGCCGGGAGACATGCTGGCAAAGGTGAACCCGTTTTTGCGTCCGCTGCTCGATGCACTCGGCAGCCTGCTCGATTACGATCAGGTCACTCGATACATGGAAAATGATATCGTCGAGGTCGTCCCTCTGGCATTCATGCGTGGGCGAACTCTGGACAACACATTCATCATTATGGATGAAGCACAGAACTCGACGGTCACTCAGATGAAAATGTTCCTGACTCGAATGGGCATGGGCTCAAAAATTGTGGTCACTGGAGATATTTCGCAAATCGACTTACCACCTGACGTTTCCTGCGGCATGACGGACGCCATCAATCGTCTGCGAAACATTAAAGGCGTGGGAGTCACTCAATTAAAAAACGAAGATATTGTAAGACACAGACTGGTCGGAGAAATCGTGAAGGCCTACCAGAACGAAGACACTCTCGTACACTAGACCGTATCACATTTAACCATAGCGTCTCTCAAGCGATTCGACTCGGTTCAAACGTTTCTGGAGACGCGAAAGTAAAACTGGACACAGTCTGATTCTCATCCGCTTACCCTCGTTATTCATCCAGATCATCTCAGGTTAATTTCATGGCTTTTTTTGGCTCAAAGAAATCCCGAACTGCACTTGCTGCCAGTTTGCGCGATTCTTCCAAATTGAGTTCGAGATTGCGCGAATTACTGAGTAACCGGGGGACGCTCTCACGCTTGAGTGTCTGCCTGTTGACAATCCTGATTCTGATGGTGGCAGTAGAAAGCTGGAAAGCCCCGTTCCGCTATCGACTGGGCATGTTTTCCGAGCATGGGATTGTGGCCAATTCCACGTTCAAAGTCTCCAATCCGATTGAAACAGACCGGCAACGGACCCAGAAAGAGACAGAAGTTCCCTATTACTTCAAAAATCAGCCGGACCTGATCGACAAGTTGCCAGGATTGCTGAAGGAAGATCTGGTTAGTATTGCCAATGCCAAATCACTGGATGAGCTGAATGCTGACACCCGGGCGGAACTGGGGCTCACTCCGTCCCGCCGACTGGAACAGTTTGTAGGCCAGTTTCCAGAAGAACCAGAACAGACCTTTGCCGAACTGAAATCGCTGGTCAGCAGCCCCGATTCCAATGATACTAAAAAAATTGAAGACCTGATCAATGACTTTACTAAACTGATTACAGATCTGGCTACTTATGGAATTGTGAACGAAAATGATCTGATCCAAAACCAGATCAGAGTTGGTGATGAGATTGCCATTATCAACGAAAGCTCTGATAAAGATGGTAAAAAAAGTGACAATCGCAAAGTTACCACAGTCACCAAAGTCGCCACTTTTGATATTCGTCTGCCTGATCAACTCTCAGCAAGCGGGGGCGTCGGCCGACTGTTCGATAACAAGGCCTTCCAACGCCTGGCCCCGCTGAAGGCAGTGCTTACGCACTGGATTTATTTCCAGGCGCCGACCACTCTGACTTACGATGCCCAGCGAACGCTCAAGGAACGGACCCAGGCAAGAAATCAGGTGGAAGAAATTTTTGACACCTTCCAGCGTGGCACGATTCTGGTGGAGCCGGGTCAGTTAATCGACGACAATCAACTTGCTTTACTGCGTGCGGAATACGAAGCCAGGGAAAAAGCCGTACCGACATATGAGCGGGTCATCCGCGTGACCATCATCTTTCTCATGCTGGTCGTCCTGGCGGTCCTGAATGGATATCATCTGCTGCGGAATAAAAAAGCGGTCGCCCGAACAGTCAGTCGGTTAAGTATCTATCTCAGCGTGATCATTCTGACCATTTTCCTGGCTCGTCTGCTTTCCTATGACCCCTGGCGCGCAGAAGTGCTGCCGCTGGTCGTGACGGTCATGGTGTTTGCGATTGTCTACGACCAGATGATGGCCATCCTGACCGCCTTGTCTTTGTCACTGGTGATTTGCCTGTCGACAGGTGCCGCACTGGGACATTTCGTCGTTTTGATGAGTGTTTCTGCCGTCGCGGTGACGTCCCTGGGCAACGTCTCTTCTCGATCCACGCTGATCAAACTCGGCTTCGGGATGGGACTGACTTACTTCCTGGTCTACTGGGGGATCAACCTGATCAACAGTCAGGAACTCTCAAACGGTTTCTTTGATCAGCAGATCGTCTGGGAAAGTCTTCAAGGGGCAGGGTGGTGCCTGGCTGCTGGATATCTGGTCGCGGGCAGTCTGCCTTTTATTGAATCTCTATTCGGTGTGGTTACTGACATCAGTCTTCTGGAAATGAGCAATGTCTCACATCCGCTGCTGCAGGAACTGGTGCGTCGTGCTCCGGGGACTTATAACCATTCCATTTCTGTAGCCACAATCGGAGAAGCCGCTGCCGACAAAATTGGCGCCAACGGATTGCTGGTACGCGTTGCCGCCTATTATCATGATATCGGAAAAATGCTGAAGCCTCAGTACTTCATTGAAAATATGGCACAAGGCAGTGGGAGTCTGCACGACAACCTCGCTCCGGCGATGAGTACCCTGATTATCATCGGCCATGTCAAAGATGGCGTGGATCTGGCCCGCCAGCACAACCTGCCTCAGCCGATTATCGATTTTATTGAACAGCATCACGGGACTACGCTGGTGGAATATTTCTTCCGCGAAGCAGAAAAGCAGGCGGATCTCAGCCCGGATCACAAAACCGATGCCGAAGAGTCTTCTTTCCGGTATCCCGGTCCCAAACCGCAGACCCGGGAAGCGGGAGTGATGATGCTTTCCGACGCGGTCGAAAGTGCCAGCCGCACCCTGAGTGATCCGACGCCCAAACGTATCAAATCTCTGGTACACTCTCTTGTGATGAAACGACTGCTTGACGGGCAGTTTAATGAATGCTCACTCACTTTGAGTGAAATCAATGTTGTGGAAGAATCGCTGGTAAAATCCCTGATCGGTATTTACCACGGACGAATTAAATACCCGGAAGAGCGCTCCGCTTAATCCCCGATTGAAAACGGAATGAATACAATAGACCAGTTTCAGATCGAGATTCAGAACTCACAAACGCACCTTGCCATCGACGAAACACAGCTGAAAACAGCGATCAGTTTTCTGCTGCAGTCCGAACAGGTAAACCAGGCAGAAATCAGCCTGGCAATCGTCGACAATCCCACCATTCGCCAGTTGAATCAGCAATACCTGGAACATGATTACGATACTGATGTTCTGAGTTTTCTGCTGGACTGCGATACCGCAATGGATACGAACCAGATGGAACTTCGTGGGGCAGGCAGGCAGATCGAAGGTGAAGTCATTGTCTCCGCGGAAATGGCGGTGGTGATGTCTGCAGAATACCAATGGCCCGCGGAACAGGAACTTCTGCTGTATGTGATCCACGGGTTGCTGCATTTATGCGGTTATGATGACCTTACGGAAGAAGAACTGCATATCATGCGGCAACGTGAGCAACAGATCTTCGATCACTGGCAGATCTCAATCCCCAGACGCGAAGAGTAAAAACAGATGATTGAGAATGACACCTGGAATAATTACCAGTATAACTATAACGCGATTCTGTCTGTGAATCAGAATCAGTTTCGAAACATCTTATCTGAACGTTTACAAGACATATGATCCCGCTGACTCTTTCTGTTCTGTTACTCCTGACTCTGACAGCCGCCCTGTCGGGATTTTCATTGCGCGATTTCTCTCGAAGTCGCCTGGAAACACTGTGTAACGAAGCTGAGGTCCCCGATCGATTCAGCGAAATATTGCGCTCTCACCCCACCATGTTGCTGGCCGCCGACCTGTTCTGGCTGACGGGCGTAATTCTGATCTCAATTATTTTCACCCATAAATACCTGGAAGTCCCGCGAAACTTCAGTACTCCTGCAGTCACCACACAGTTTTCCATTCAGATCCTGTTGATCCTGCTCATGGGGATTCTGCTGTTGATGGTCATTCCCTGGACAATCTCCCGGATTGCCGGAGAGCGCTTCCTGCAGCTGTTCTGGCCTGTCATTAAACTGCTGCCGGTCTTCCTGAGCCCCGTGATCTGGCTCTGTTGGAAAATTGATGAGTTCTCCCATCGACTGGCTGGCAAAGAAGACAACAAAAACGGTCGGGAAGCCAATATCAGTGAAGAGATTCTGTCTGTCGTGGAAGAAGGGGCCCGCGGAGGGATCCTCGAATCGGAAGCCGGTAAAATGATCCAGCGCGTGATGGAACTTCAGGATGAAGATGTCGGCGCCATCATGACCCAGCGTATGGATATGGAATACATCTCTGTGAATGCAACGCTGGATGAAGCCCTGCTGAAGTTCATCGATGTCGGTCACTCCCGTATTCCCGTCATTGGTGAATCCACAGATGACATCGTGGGAATCCTCTATGCGCGGGAACTGCTCAAGCATTTCTCGAAAGAGAATCAGAACTCCGAATCTCCCGAAGAGTTAACCATCCAGAAACTGATGTTTTCTCCTTTTTATATTCCCGAAACCACCGGGATCGACTCACTGCTGGAGACCATGCAGAAAGAGCATGTCCACATGGCGATTGTGATTGATGAATACGGAGGGGTCGCCGGACTGGTCACAATGGAAGACGTGCTGGAAGAAATTGTCGGCGACATTGTCGATGAATTCGACGAAGAAGAAGAACAGATGATTTTTGAAACCGGCCAAAATACACTTGAAGTCGATGCCCGGGTACACATTGATGACCTGAATGAGCAATACCATTATGATCTGCCGGAAGGTAAAGATTTCGACACGATAGGCGGTTTTGTAATTACCCAGATCGGGAAAGTCCCTCAACCTGGTGAAACACTGACCTGGCAGCAGTTAAGAATCGAAGTGCTTGAGTCCGACGAACGCAGAATCAATAAGCTCCGCATTGAACTGGACACTTCACTGGTGGAAGAGTACGACACGGACAACTGACACGGGTCCGATCGCTGCTTACCAGCGTTCCACCGGTCCGCCGGGCACGGGAATATGCATCTCCGGCAGAACACCGCTGCGAGAACCGACTGCAGGCCCCTCTGCGGCGATTTTTCGCACCGCCTGACCAAACTCATCCAGATTTGATGCCAGTTGAAATTCATGTCGCATCGCGGGTTTCACGCGCATCGACTTCAAATACCAGTGTCCCATTTTCCGGAACATGGAAATAGCCCGTTTCTCAGTGGTCATCTCCAGCAGGTAACGAAACTGTCGCAGCAGCAGTTCCAGGCGATCATCAAAATTCCCGGGTGGATCATATGTCCCGGTCTGCTCCCACTGTACCAGTTGTCGAAAAATCCACGGATTCGCCAGCGCACCACGGCCGATCGAAACCCCCGCGCATCCAGTTGTTTTCAACATGAAGTCGGCTTCAGCAACATTCGTGACATCGCCATTCCCGATCACCGGTATCGAATCGACGGCTTCCACCACACGGCGAATCCCATCGTGATTCACAACACCCCGAAATCCCTGTTCCCGGGTCCGGCCATGAATGGCGACCGCGACCACACCCACTTTTTCAAATTCGCGTGAAAAAAACGGGGCAGACAGCTCACTGTCATCCCAGCCCAGTCGCATCTTCACCGACACCGGGATCTTGACTGCTTCGACCACCGTTTGCACCAGTGAAACTGTATCGCTCGGCCGACACATCATGCTGGCCCCGGCGCCCCCTTTCACAATCCGATTCACCGGACAGCCCATGTTGATATCAATCGAATGGACGCCGCGCGACTCAAGTAACTGAGCCGCATCCTTCATCTGCTGAGGTTCGCTTCCGAAAATCTGGACAGCAAACGGGGAATCTTCAGGGCAGGTCTGGGTGAGCTGGAGTGTTTTCTCACTCCCTTCCAGCAGTCCCCGCGCATTCACCAGATCAGTCGTCGCCAGCCCGACGCCTCCCAGTTCGCGCACAATTCGCCGAAACGGTAAATTCGTATACCCCGCCAGCGGAGACAGCAGATAGCGTGATTCCAGCTGCAGTGCACCGTAACAAACAGGCGGACGGTGATCGGGCTTCGGCGGACAAGCTGGTTTCATCGATTCATTCATCAAACTATGAAGAGGGCTGCAAATCATTAACTCAACGCATTTTATCAGTCAAGACAGAGTCTGCAAATGCCCCCCTTTGAGATTCTCTCGGGTTCTAGCACGCATCACATTTACCACGGCATCAGTCGATCTCTTTGACTCGCTCCAAATGGTTTTGGAAACGCTACAGCAAAACGGGACACAGCAAAACGGGACACAGCCTAACCAGCTGAAAACAGGGAATTTACTGTAAAAGTAAATATAGGGGATCTACTTAAACATTTCTTATTGAAGTTACTCTACCGGTTATGCCGATAACGTTGATATCGATTATTTCTATCTTCATCCCACGGGAACTTTCTGGTGCTGACACGCATATTATTAATGCTGATCTGCTTTGGCAGCCTGTCTGGGTGTGTAATTATGCACACTTCGGTCACCAATCCCAATCCCAGACTTAAAACTGTGGCCCTGGTCCCATTTTTTAATCTGAGTCAGGAACCGGATGTCGACGGCCGCCGCTTTGCGCTCGCTTATTACTCAGAACTCCAGAAAGTACCAGGATTTCAGGTATTGCCGCTGGGAGTCGCTGAAGTCGCGATGGTGGAAAATCAACTGCAGATGAACAATCCGGATGATGTGCTGAAACTGGCCAAAATTCTGAACGTGGATGCGGTTGTCATCGGTGCAATTACAGATTACTCACCCTATTATCCGCCCCGCATTGGGATGCAGGTCTCCTGGTATTCTCCCCATTCTCAGGAGTTCATCCCGGGAATGCCTCTCATGGTAGAAGAGCGGCACGCAGAAACATCAATGTGGAACAAGATGTTCAAAATGGATCGCGTCGCAGCCCGGGAAATGAGACAGGAAGAGCATCAACTGAATAAAGAACTCAGGCATGCTGGTCATATTGAGAAAAAAGAAATCCGAAAAGCCGAAAAAGAGCTCCGTAAAACGGGTATGATGGACTGCCCTGAAGGCTGTCCAGTTGATCTCTCTGAACCACCTGCCGGTGTGAATACGGTGATCCGAGGCCAGTCAACGGATTCGCTTGACTCCTGGCCTTACACACAGAATCAAACCGGAATCATTCAAGCTGCTGCACAAGCCAATCAGGGTTCACAGTCCCTCAACGCCCCACTGCACGCTCCTTTGCCTGCTGATTCACAAACAAAAGTCGGGGCAGGGCAGGAAACTCTCGCTGCTCCAAAACCAGAACTCTCCGTTTCTCCCCTCCCGCCTCAAAATAATTCTTCGGTTGTGAAGCAGTTAGAAGACTACTGTCCTCCCACTCAGGTCGGAACGTATGACCCTCGCCAGCCTTTCATGTCGTATACACGTCTCTTCGATGGTGCGGACGCGGCTCTGGTAGCACACTTACGTGATTATCTCGAAGTCAGTGGAGACCGCCGCAGTGGTGGCTGGGAAGCCTATCTGCACCGGAGTGAGGACTTTATACGGTTTACATCACATTTAATGATTCTAGAGATGTTAACACTGCACGGCGGACAAGCTGAGCGTCAGATCATCTTCAAAGTAAGAAAATATCGATAATCCCACCGCTCAGAAGCCGATATTTACTATTGCGGTTTTATGAGCACTCCCAACCTATCCAGTCTTAGATTCCAGTGCTCTGACGATAAACAAAGGACTGCTACAGTGAAACAACAAATGAATGTCGTTGCGTTAGTTAAAGATTCCGAACGTTATGTGTTTCTCTACGATGATGCAAGTTCTTCACAGATGCTGCAGACACTCGGGCAATATGCGGCTGACACAGACTTGAGTTTTACCTGGTATGACGCGGCTGTCATGAGCCAGAAAGTTCGTAAACTTCGGCGGGAAGCAGAACTTGAGGAACAATCAGGTCGCCTGCGCAAAACGGCCTGATGCGAACACGGTAAAATCTCCTTATGTGAATTCGCTCCACTATGACCACCAGACGATTTTGAATGTAACATGATCTCTTCGCAAGCAGTCAGGTCGATCGACCTTCATGATGCGATTGACCACTTTCTGCGATATCTGCAAATCGAAAGAAATTCTTCAGACCTGACTTTGAAGTCTTACGCGGAAGATCTGGAAAGCCTGGTGGAATATCTCACTGAATACGAAGGAGCGTTACTCCCTCCCGATCAGATCGGAATCAGTGAACTCAGACGGTACGTTGCGTATCTGCATGAATGCCAGTACGAAAAAACGACAATTGCCAGGCGTCTGGCCTGCCTCCGCAGTTTTTTCCGCTACTGCTGCCGGGAAGGGTACTCGAAAACCAATCCCGCCAAACCGCTTCGCACGCCGCGGACGGGTAGAAAATTACCTCATTTTTTAACCACCGATCAGATTGGAACGTTACTCGAAGCACCGCCGGCCAATCAGAAAATGGGTCTGCGCGACCGGGCGATTCTGGAAACGCTCTATTCTGCCGGGCTGCGTGTTTCTGAACTGGTGGCATTAAATGTGAGTGACTGGGACCAGGATGCCAACATCATTCGCGTCCTGGGTAAAGGGCGGAAAGAACGTATCGCACCCATTGGAAGTTTCGCCGCCAAAGCCTTAACACACTGGCTGGAAGAGCGCGAAGCCAAAACGGGCGCTCATCCCGATTCCGATGCCCTGTTTCTCAATCGTCTGAAAACCAGGCTGACTTCGCGAAGTGTCGGACGGATGCTGGAAAAGTATCTCCTGCAGACCGGACTGGACAAAAAAACCAGCCCTCACACCTTGAGACACACTTTTGCCACACATCTGCTGGATGGCGGAGCAGATTTACGCAGTGTGCAGGAACTTCTGGGGCATAAGAGCCTGACAACCACTCAGATTTATACGCATGTCAGTACGAAGCGTCTGCTTGAAACCTATGAAAAAGCACACCCACACGCGCAACGCTCAAAAAAATAAGTCGGATTGATCAGTCTGAACATTATTTCGCTGCGGTAAAATCAAGCGGTTTTCCCGCCTCCAGACTGGCACGCGAAAGTCGTACCAGTTGAATCGCCTGGCAGACGTCTCTAATGTTCGCGACAGGGATAATTCCGCCTACGGCTCGGCGGCAGAAATGATCTAACATCACTTCCAGTTCCCGTCGATCACTTTTTAACGACTCTGTAATAGACTGTGAAGCATTCTCCCAGTGGATTTCATCCGGGGAATGAAATTCAGCCTGCCCATTGCGACACTGGATCAGATGCCGGGGAAAAAGCGGTTCCATCTCGCGTTGATGGGTTTTAATTTTGATCAAGGCAACCCGCTCCACTGCGGTCACCGGATCTGGTAGAAATTCAATTTTTATCTGCCGATAATCTTCAGAGCGATCGCTCGAATCGGACTGTAGAGTTGTCTCCACGCGAACCGGCCTGGTGCGCATCACATAACAGCACCAGTCCATTAAACCGACCAGAAAATCGGTCTCATTTTTCTGACCGGGAACTTCCACCTGCTGATCATCGGCAGGGCAGCAGGTTTCCAACTGAATCGAAACTGGATTTCCCAGTTGTGTGACGACCAGTTCAAACAGGCGACTGGTTGCCTGGCAGTAACGTCGGCTGAACTCGGGCATCAGAGTTACCAGCTGTTCGGTGGCCCGGGCGTGAATCATTTCCAGCAGTTCCAGGTCTTCCCCCAGGCTGCCGGCAATGTAGACCGGGCGGTGCTGCTGGCTGAGAATGGTCAACGGGTAATGATTCATCCAGTCGGAATGCAACAGTAAAAATGCATCCAGCGGATATCGAGTCGCCAGGCAGCCGATTCCTGAAACGACTGCCGCATCCCATTGTGCAGCAACCTGTTCTGCACGACTGCGAACCGGATCGTAGACTGCCTTGATCTGGATACGCTGATCCATCATTCGCAAAGCAGGTTCATAGCGCTGTTCCCAATATGGGCCTAGCCCTATAATTCCAATTCTGACCATATCGGGAACATTACTGATTCTGGGAAAAACTGATAAACGAGAACATCCAGTGAGCTCAAGAGGATGACCTGATCGGTCTATAGTGAACTCTCCAAAAGAAACAAAGCTAAGCAAGACATCATATTCTTATTTTGGTTTGTGAATCAAGCCTATACTCAATAGAAGCCAAAAGACCAGTGGTCCGTCAATCCGGAATTGACAGCGGATCAAATTCAGGCAGCCCAACGAGTATGCGGTCAATTTCAGCAATCATGCCTTTCCACGCCGGAAAAGCCGCGAGAGTGCATCATATTTGAGCATCACATCTGCCGATCGATTCTATTCGGCACCGAAGATTTTGCAGACGCTACAGTTAAAATGGGACACAGTCTAGCTGCTGGCGAAGCAGAATGTTGCCAGCAGTAGATACCCGACATAAATCGCAAGCAGTACAGCCCCACTGGCAGTAGAGATCCGCTTTTTCCTCCACGCCAGCCCCAGCATTGCCACAATCAGCAGAATCACAACAGGACCATCCAGGATGACGGTCTGCCGCTGAATGGGTAAGGGATGAATCAGGGCACAAATCGCGATAACCATATTGATATTCAGTACGTTGGCCCCGATGATATTCCCGGTTCCCAGCGCGCCGTGACCTTTGATAATCGACAGAACGGAAATTGTATATTCAGGCAGCGAAGTACCAATGGCCAGAATTGTCAGACCAATCAATAACTCAGAAACTTCAAAATACCGGGCTACCACTACGGCGTTCGTGACCAGCAGCCGGCTTCCCAGCACTACCAGACAGGCACCACAAAAAAACATCAATGCGAGCTTGAAAAAATAAGCGATCTGGTTTTCAATCAGGGGCGGTAATTCCTGTTCTTCACCGAAATCATGACGTGAAGCCATCGCTACTCTCAGCGAAAACAGGATATAAGCAGCCAGAACACATAACAAAATCACTGCCTGCCAGCGCGCAATCGCAAATTCAGCTGGTGCACCGGTCTGTGTGACCGCACCACCTGTTGAGAACAGGCTGAAGACCCAGACGAGAACGCCGGAAAACAGCATAAAAAAGCCAGGCCCTACAATGGTGAGCCGTGAAACCGGGATTCCGCTCTCGGTTTTTCTTTTTCGGGAGAGATAACCTTTCAATAAGGCACAGGAACCAATGATCAGACCGATGTTACACAAACAGGATCCCAGCGCGTTCCCCACTGCCAGATCACCTTTGCCTGCCAGAGTACCCGTGACCGACACCATCAGCTCCGGAAACGTGGTCGACATACTGACGATCGTTGCCCCGATAATCACTGGGGGAATTCGTGTCAGCCTGGCGATCTCAACAGAGCTGTCCGTAAACAGATCCCCTCCTTTGGTAATACTGAGCATTCCCAGCAGAATTAATAAACTGCAATAGAGAATTGACGCAGGCGCATCCAGTCCAATAAAGATTCGCAAAAATTCGAGCGGCTCCGCAGCCAGATACATAAAGGGCAAACTCCTGCTCCTGTACGGTTTTCGGGATTTATGATTCGATCTGTCTGCAAAATAGTAAAAAGTCAGCTGGGAATATGATAGTCATGACTCAAAACAATATTTTGTCTGTATGTTTTTAATCCGGAAAACGTAAAATAGAAGAAAACAATCAAAGACTACTGGCAGAAATGCGTCGCTTCGCATTAAATTTTTTATCGAAAACACCTGGCAGGGATGAGCACTCATGGACAATCGATCTACCCATTCTCCTCAAGAACAACCCGGGGAATCCGCCCGATTCAGTGAAGAGATTGAACTACAGGGTCACATTATCGACAGCCTGCTGCTGCCAAAGATTCTGGATGAGATTACCGTACTGGGCGGAGACTTTGCCATTGATGATATTTCCATCGGTCAACTGCGGACAGACAGCAGTCGGGCGCAGATTAAAGTCTCGGCACCGGATGATGCCACTCTGCAGAAAATCCTGACACAAATCGCCCAGCACGGCGCCGTTCCCATCGAGCAGCATGACTGTATTCTGGAACCAGCTGACATGAATGGTGCCTTTCCGGAAGGGTTTTACTGCAGTACCAATCAGAAGACGGAAATCCGTATCGCGGAAGAGTGGATTCCCGTTGAGTTACAGGAAATGGATTGCGGCGTCGTCGTCAGTCCGGACAGAAAGTCGGCCCACTGCCTGCCGATGGCGGATGTCAAACAGGGAGAACTCGTGGTGATTGGAAATCGAGGTACACGGGTTCTGCCCACAGAGAGAAGTACACCGGAGGTTTCCGGATTCTCCTTCATGAACAGCACGGTCTCCAGCGAAAAACCCAAAGGGGTAACCGTCAGAGAAATAGCCTCTGAAATGCGGAGGGCAAGAAAGGGAAATGGTAAAATTCTGGTAGTCGCCGGCCCCGCTGTCGTGCATACCGGAAGCAGAGATCACTTCAGCCAGCTGATTCGGGAAGGCTATGTGAATCTGCTGTTCGCCGGTAATGCGCTCGCCACTCACGATATAGAGGAATCCTTTTATGGCACCAGCCTGGGCATTTCCATGGAACACGGCGGTTCCAGCGAAGAAGGACACGAGCATCACCTGCGTTCCATCAACCGCATTCGCCGCCTGGGCAGCATCCAGAATGCCGTCGATCAGAAAGTACTGAATTCCGGTATTATGTATGAGTGCGTTAAGAATCAGGTTCCCTTTCTGCTGGCCGGCAGTATCCGCGATGATGGACCGCTGCCGGATGTCATCACGGATACCATTGAGGCACAGCACCAGATGCGTGAACTGGTACAGGACGTCTCGTTCTGCCTGATGATCGCGACCACACTGCATTCCATTGCGGTAGGGAATCTGCTGCCGGCCAGCGTAAAAGTCGTCTGTGTTGACATTAACCCGGCCACCGTCACCAAACTGGCCGATCGTGGCACATTTCAGACCGTCGGACTCGTCACTGATGTCGAGCCGTTCCTGCGTGTTCTACTGCACGAAATCAATAAAACAGAATGAACGTTTTGCTTTCCCTGACAACCCGTTATAATCAGGGAAAGTTACTGAAGCGACGAAAGAGTTCAAACAGAAAAATCAAAGATCTCGACTGGAATATTCGAAATGACAGAATCGACCCAGAAAAAATATCATCTTGCCGATTTCGCAGAGATCCCGGGCACAGCCTGTCCCTGTGGTACTGCGCGGCGGGCTTTTGCTGACGTCGCTGAATTTCCCGGCACTTTGCACGTCACCGAAATCTCAGAAGATGCAGAACTGCATTATCACAAAAAACTGACGGAAACTTATTACTTTCTCGAATGTGGCAGTGATGCGCAGATGCAGTTGGACGATGAAATTATTCCCGTCCATGCAGGGATGGCCATTGTGATTCCCCCCGGAGTACGGCACCGTGCTCTTGGATCAATGAAAATCATCAATATCGTCTTCCCCAAATTCGATCCGGCAGACGAGTGGGTTGACTGAAGCAGCTTTCAAACTCACACTGCCTGATTCGGCGGGAGATTTTCACTGCAGTACGGACAGTTTTCACCGTAAATAATCTTCCCGCAATTGGTACATTCGTGGGCTCCATACGCGGGGCGATCAGGGGTCACCCACCGCTGGTATGCCAGGAATGTAAAGACCGCAGCAACGAAGACTGCAAACAGGATGGCCAGGCCGCCGGTCCCATACGAAAAGAAAATTCCCAGATCGATGGCAATACCACAGACCAGAAAGATGAAGGCATCACGCTTCCGTTCACGACGATGGTCTTCAGAATCAACGACGATCTGCTCCTGATATTGCATGATCTGATGCAGCAGCTGATCCCGTTCCCGCTGTAGTTGCCGGGCCTCCTGAGTCGCTCCCGTCGCCTGCAACAGTCGGGCCGCCGTATCCAGAATCCGCAAAGTATCATCCGTGCTGATCTGACTTTGATGTGCCCAGCGATTCCGATATTCTCGCAACTCGCCAACAAAACTTCGTTCCAGGGGAGACAGACGGTTGCGGAAAACACTATTCCAGTGATCCCACAAAATCAGCAGAGTTGAGTGGGCATCCCACCTGATGGCATCACCCTCAGGTTGAGAGGTCAGTGGAGAATTACGAAAGCTTTCTTTAGCCCGGTCAATCCAGTCGTCCTTGTAGACGGCTTTCATTTCCTCTTCAATAATGGGATAGAGCCCGACCCCTAGTAAATCCAGAGTTCGTTTGATGCGTTCATTATCTCCGGCCACTCATTTCCCCCACAAGATGCTACTGGCTCAGAACGGCGAGATAAAGGATGCGCTCCCAATCCCCCCATTCTGGATTGCATGAACAATCATTCCCTGATTCCAGGAGAAGGTCAAGGACCGATATACCATAAACCATGTAAAGCAGGGGATTTATTTGTTCATGAACAAATAGCAGCGATTGTATTGACCATGATTCCGTTCACTTTTTGCATCAGGCAATCAGATCTTCAACGACTTTGCCGTGAACATCAGTCAAACGGAAGTCGCGGCCTGAGAAACGATAAGTCAACTGCTCATGGTCGAAGCCCAGTAATTTGAGCACGGTCGCGTGCAGATCATGGACGTGAACCTTATTTTCCACGGCGGCAAATCCAAATTCATCGGTGGCACCATAAGCCTGTCCGCCTTTGACTCCACCACCAGCCAGCCAGACTGTAAAACCATGATTATTATGATCGCGGCCATTCATTTTGCCGGCATTCGCCCCGGGAGTCGGTAATTCCACGACAGGCGTGCGTCCAAATTCACCACCGCACATCACAATCGTGTCCTGCAGCAAACCTCGTTGCTTGAGATCCTTCAGCAGAGCAGCAATGCCCTGCGAACAATCCCTCGCTAATCGGCGATGGTTCTTTTCGATTTCATCATGATTATCCCAGGGTTGCCCAGCGCCGTGCCAGAGTTGTACATAGCGAACTCCCCGCTCAACCAGTCTGCGGGCAATCATCATCTGTCGTGCATGCACACCCTGGCCATACATTTCGTGAATGTGTTTCGGTTCATTATTTACATCAAATACATCCGACGCCTGCATCTGCATCCGGTACGCCAGTTCAAATGACTGAATCCGCGATTCCAGCGCAGATTCCTGAGACCGCACCGACTGATGACGGCGGTTCAATGCCTGCAGAAGATCCAGCTGACGACGCTGTTCGGGTAAAGCCTGCTGTTTGTTTTTGATATTTGAAATCAGCTTTTCGATATCCGTGTGTTTCGTGTCTATATGAGTTCCCTGATAGGCTCCAGGCAGAAAGGCAGAACGCCAGTTGGCCGATTCCGTAATCGGATATCCACCCGGACACATCACTACGAACCCGGGAAGATTCTGATTCTCCGTTCCCAGACCGTAGGTCACCCACGCTCCCATACTCGGACGTGGCTGAATCAGGTCACCACAGTTCATCATCATCAACGAAGGTTCGTGATTTGGCACGTTGGTATACATGGAGCGGACAAACGCAATGTCATCCACGCATTCTCCCAGTTCAGAAAACAGTTCGCTGACTTCCAGACCACTTTCGCCATACTTCTTAAACTTGAAGGGTGAGGGCAGGGAAGCACCTGTTTTACGTTCTGTCCGCAGGTTTTCCATCGGTAATTTTTTGCCGGCATATTTTGCCAGAGCAGGCTTGGGATCAAAAGTATCAACCTGTGAGGCTCCCCCATTCAGGAAGATATGGATCACATGCTTGGCTTTACCTGGAAAGTGTGCCATCTTCGGCGCCATCGGCGAGGTCGGACTGCCTGCTGAGGCACCCGCCGCCTGATTCAACATCCCTTCAGAAGCCATCAGGGAAGCCAGTCCGAGAGACCCCAGACCGGTCCCGCAACGCTGCAGCATCTGCCGCCGGGTAACGATGGGATCACAATTAAAATGTGGAATTTGATCAGCCATAATAACAGGCTCCTGCGATATTAAAATATTGGTCTTTTATAATCAGTCAACAAACATGAATTCGTTGGAAGTGCACAGCACCTGAGCGTACTTCTCCCAACCGGTCATGCGGATTGGCGTTTCAATCTGGTCATGGTGATGCGCGAGGAACTGCTTACCCAGCTCCAGTTCTTCCGCAGCAGGATTTCTTAACAAGACCCGCTGATACAACTTCGTGACGGCTGCCTCCACGCCCTGGTCTTTCGCTACTTTTTCCAGATCCAGATCTTTTACCAGGAAGCGTGACTGTTCAATTAACAGGGGGCTGTTCATGGCAAACAGTGCCTGCTGAGGCACGGTGGTGTAAGGCCGCTGTGCCGTACTGGATTCGACATTCGCAAAGTCGAATGTCCGGAAAACGTTGGGCAGATTATTACGATCCACAAAACTGTAAACGGTCCGTTTTGGTTCGGTCGGCATCTGATCAATCAGGAAGCCTCTACCTTCGGTTTCATCGCTCAGTTGTCCCGAAACTGCTAACAGGGAATCACGCATCGCCTCAAAGTCGAGTCGCGTGGGAGATCGTTTCCAGAGCAGGCGGTTATCGGAATCAATCAGGCGTGCCTGTTGACTATCCTGCGTTCCCTGCTGATACGTCGCAGACAACATGATGATTTTATGCAGCGATTTTACCGACCAGCCTTCTTCCATAAAGCGGGAAGCCAGGTAGTCCAGCAGTTCCGGATGGGAAGGCGGATCGCTGCGGACACCAAAATCACTGGGAGTTTTTACGAGCCCATCGCCAAAATGATGCAGCCAGACTCGATTGACGAATACCCGTGCGGTCAGGGGATTCTCTTTCGATGCGATGGCCTCTGCCAGTTCCAGGCGACCACTTCCTTTTTCAAACGGTTTGCGGTCTTCGCCGGCCAGAATCCGGAAGAACTGTCGCGGTGCCTGATCCCCCCGACGGCCCGGATTTCCTCTCAAATGCACATGAGAAGTAACCGGTTTATCTTTATCCAGCATCACCATCGCCCGCGGCGGTGCGCCCGGTGATGTCACATCCAGCGTTTCCAGTTGCTTTTCCAACTGGCGAATTTTATTGCGCTGCGCCCGATTAAACATTGACGCTGCCACTTCATCCTTACTGGCAGCAGGACAATCCGTATCATACAGAATCTGCCGCAATTCTTCTGCCGCTGGATCTTCCAGTTTTTCAGGACGAGTTTTTTTCGCTTTCTCTGCTTCTGCCAGTTCTTTCAACCACGCCTGCTCGACTTCTTTGAACGCAGTTCCATAAGCTCGGCAGACATCATAAATATTTTCCGGTGGATTGTTCTTCAATGCGTGTACAACCAGACGGTTCACCCGTTTGTCGGCCTGTGTTTCTGCTTCCTGCTGCGATAGATTCTGAACGATCTCCGCTGCACGCGCAGTAAATTCTTCGGGCTTCACTTTCAAAGCGGCAAACTGGTTCCACGGGGAGAGCACTGCCCGCTGGGATTTGGCATTCCGCGCCAGATAAGAACGCCAGAGATCGACGTACCGTCGATGAGGTGCTTCTTTGCCTGCATACTCAGGCTTCAGGTCGCCTGCTGCCAGTTTCTGTTTTTCAGCCACTGCCTGCAGCACATCACCTACGCTCAATCGAGCGGTCGCCCTGAACTTCTCTGCTTCGACATGAATATAATCATCGACGTTCTTTTGTCGTTTGGCCCGCTCGGTCTGATATTCTTTGTAGGCCTTTTCTGATTTCGGTTTCCCGATCAGAGGCAGATCTTTCTCTTCCGGTTCATAACTGCTGATGAACACGCTATACAGCCCGTAATAATCTTTGGTGGGTACAGGATCAAACTTATGGTCGTGGCAGCGGGCACATGATGCCGTCAATCCCAAGAGGCCGCGGGAAACGAGGTCAATCCGGTCGTCGGTAATATCATGAATATTTCCCCGATAACGACGTCCCACGGTCAGGAAGCCCAGCGCTGCCAGCGAACGGTCATCGCCTTTACGGTCGAGCTGATCAGCCGCCAGCTGTTCCCGAATGAACTGGTCAAAGGGGAGATCTTCATTAAACGCACGAATTACATAATCGCGATACGTATAGGAATAAGGGTAGCGGCGTTCCGAGGTAAACACATAACCTTTGGTATCCGCATAGCGGGCCACATCCAGCCAGTGCCGACCCCAGCGTTCTCCATAATGGGGAGAAGCCAGCAGACGATCGATCAGCTTTTCGTAAGCATCCGGTGATTGATCATTCACGAATGCTTCCACTTCCTGATACGTGGGAGGCAGGCCGATGAGATCGACGGTCGCGCGACGAATCAGTTTGCGACGATCAACGGCAGGTGACAGACTCAGGCCTTTCTCTTCAAGACGTTTGATGACAAACGGATCAACCGGCGATGAGACCCGCTGCGAATCTTTTACTTCAGGCAGTTGTGGTTTCGTCATAGGCTGAAATGACCAGTGGCTTTCTGCCAGCGTTTCATAATCATAAGCGCCATTGGTGGGAGCTAGTTTGGCATCCTTCTCAGAAAACGGCCAGGGCGTTCCCATTTTCACCCAACGCGTCAATGCCGCGATTTCATTGTCCGGCATTTTTTTCTCAGGAGGCATCTGACTGTCATCGTCATGGTACTGGATGACCTGAATGATACGACTCTTGAGAGGATCTCCCGGTACAACCGCTGCGCCGGAATCACTGCCTTTCATCATCCAGGCGTGAGTGTCGAGACGCAGGCTCGCTTCCTGTTTTTTAGCACCATGACAGGCATGACAGCGTTTCACCAGAACCGGACGAATTTCTTTTTCGAAAAACTCAATCTGCTCGGCAGGAATTTTTTTATTATTGGCAGCAACGCTCAGACCAGGTTCTGCCAACGCAATAATAACAATAACGGTTAACCAGCAGATGCCTGATGCCAGGCCAGGTTTTGATGATGGATGAAACAGAATCCAAGGCCGCTTCATTTTCAACTCTTTCTCAGTGAAACCGTGGTGGGAAAATAAGGGGGGGAAGGAGATTACCTGATGGCGAGCCAGTCAACTCCTCTATCTGTCATTCTACTCTGCCAGAGACGCAAAGTGTAGCCTGCTTTTTGCACTTAAACCTTATGAAGCATAGGTTTAGTTCGATTCACTTTCATCTGTATTCTTAACATTGTTGTGAAAATCCCGCCCGGTGCCCCATTTAAAACAGAGCCAAAATGCAGTACAGTAGCAATCAAGCTGCCCTGTTTCCCGGGATAACTGCCTGTACTGACTGAGCTTGCCATAAAAAAGGAAGCTCGGTTGCTGCATCAGTCTCTGGAAACAGGTTAATAATAATATCGGCTGAATCTCAAACTGGTTTGACCGAATCATCATCCGACAGGATTAGAAAAACAGGGGGAATCATGAGTGAAGATCAAGCTCTCACTGAGGCCGAAATCCAGGAATTCCTGAACACTTACTCCAACTGGGAACTCCGCGATGGCTGGATTCGCAGAAAATATGGCACTCCCGGCTGGTCGCATACATTGATGCTGGTCAACACAATCGGATATCTGGCAGAAGCAGGAAATCATCATCCAGACCTGAGTGTTGGCTATGCAGCGGTCACAGTGAAACTGCAGACACACAAAGTGCACGCCATCACAGGGAAAGACATCAGCCTCGCGAAAAAAATTGAAGAAACGGTACTCTGGCAACCGGAAGCAGATTCCGCGCTGGACGGATATCCTAAAAAATGGGTCCACTGATATCTGATCAGACCTGGAATAACACCTGGGCCGAAATGGTCCGCACGCTTGTTGGCGTACTCAACTGACGTTGAACACCTGATAACACAGGATTGCCGAACCGCTGGTTCAGGTTGACTCAGCCGGGTTCGTTTGACGCCGGTTTTCTATCGAAAACAGGAACAGGATGCAGCTTTGAAGAAAGATCAACGATGAAACAGGAACGCATCCTGTTCGTAACCGGCAGGCTGGCTGAATTTTCATTACGTGGCGTCTTAGACAAACTGGCCCCTCGGGTCGGCTTTGAGTTTGAGGTCGTCGTTTTGAATGTCCAGGTCGCCGCCCTGATGCATGTCCCACTGATCCAGCGCAGGCTTACCATTCCTGCAGGGATCGACTGGGTCATGTTGCCCGGACTCTGCAAAGGAGATCTGCAGACGCTCACCGATCATTTCGGAATCCCCTTCAGGCGGGGCCCCAAAGATCATTTTGACCTGCCCGAATATTTCGGACAGGCAGATCGTCCCCCTAAAGATCTCTCCCGGTTTGACATCGAAATTCTGGCAGAAATCAATCATGCTCCTTTTCTGACCGACGAAGAAATACTGCGCCAGGCAGACCATTATCGCGATAATGGTGCAGACCTGATCGACGTCGGCTGCGTTCCCGGAGAAAGCTGGTCGCGCACAGGTGAAATCGTCAAGATGCTCATCGCGGCAGGCCATCGGATTTCGATCGACAGCTTCGAACGCACCGAAGTGGAAGCAGCGGTCGCAAACGGAGCAGAACTCATTCTGAGCTGTAACCACACCAACCTGGACTGGGTTTCCAAACTGGGCGTCGAAGTCGTTGCCATCCCCGATGTCCCCAGCGATTTTGAGTCGCTGCACGCTATCGTGGATCAACTCACAAAACAGGGCACCCCCTTTCGCATCGACCCGATCCTCGAACCGATCGGTTATGGCTTTGCAGCATCCCTGGAACGCTATTATCGAGCCCGCAAAGAATTTCCGGATGTGGAAATCATGATGGGTATCGGCAATCTGACCGAACTGACCGAAGTGGACACTGCCGGCATGAACGTGCTGCTGGCTGCGTTTTGCCAGGAATTGAAAATTCATAGCGTTCTCGCAACCGAAGTCATTAACTGGGCCCGCAGTGCGATCGCCGAATTCGATCACGCCCGGCGGCTGGTCAAGTATGCCATCGATAATCAGACACTCCCGAAGCACGTCGATTACCAACTGGTCATGCTGCGCGATCCGAAGCTCAAAGAACTCGGCTCAGAAGCATTGGAGAACCTGGCAGCTCAGATCCGGGACCCGAACTATCGGATTTTTGCAGAAGAAAATGCTTTACACATCATGAACCGGGATGGCTACTGGAAAGGCACCGATCCGTTTGAACTCTTTGATCAGTTCCAGGCAGCCCATCCGAAAGATCTGGACGCATCGCATGCCTTTTATCTGGGCTACGAAATGTGTAAAGCAATGACGGCATTAACCTTGGGAAAACAATATCAGCAGGATCAGCCCTTAAACTGGGGCTTCTTAACGCAGGCGGAGCTCAGCGCACTGGACCGCCGCCGCGAGCAGGGTGAAGACACGCAATGTGGACCTCGCTGATGATTCCTTCTCGATTCGGGTCCTGTTATACTGTGGGCCTGGTGGCCCTTGTTTGTCGGTTGCTCACAGCGTGTTTTTATTCAATATAGATGCATCATGTCTGGAAAATTATCTCAGGATCTGTCTCAAGAGCAGGGGAGCCCCATCGCGGACCAGCTCCCGCTTGTGGAAGAACTGATCCCCTGTCCGGACCTGGAACAACTGCTGCTCGAGTTCGCCGGCGAGGACAACCTGCTGGTTCTGGACAGTGCCCGCCAGTCCTCCTCGCAGGGCCACTTTTCGTACTTAATGTGCAATCCTCTCACGCGGACTCAAATTCAGAACGCTGAACTGGGAACAGATCCCTTTGCGCTGATGCGCGAAGTACAGGCACGCCATCGGGTTGAATCGGTTCCGGGACTGCCTCCTTTTCAGGGGGGGTTTGCCGGGTTACTCTCGTACGAGCTGGGGCGCTGCTGGGAAGATTTTCCCCGCGCACCACAAGATGAATTTCAGCTCCCCGATTTCGCCGTCGGCTTTTACGACTGGGTCGTCGCCTGGGATCATCACCAGCATCGCGCCTGGCTGATCGTCCAGGGATTTGACGAGAGTCTGAATTCACAGAGCTACGAACGAGCGACCCAACGCTGTCAGTCTGTCAAAGCACGCATTGATTCAGTCCTCTTTGATCGTAGCAGCAGGATCGATCCGCTGCCGCAGTGGAATACGGAGCCTCCACTGCCTCGGGAAGCGATTTCTTCTGCATTTCCGCTGGAAGGTTATCCTCATATCTTCAGCAATTTCAGTAAACAGCAGTTTCAGGATCATGTCGCACGTATTATCGAATACATTTACGCGGGTGATATTTTTCAGGCCAACTTTTCGCATCGACTTCTCAGTCAAACGACCACTCATCCTGCAGAACTGTATTTGAATTTACGTTCGAAGAATCCCGCTCCCTTTGCCGGTTATTTTGGCTGGGAGGACTGGGCAGTCCTCAGCGCCTCGCCTGAGCGTTTTCTGAATGTCTCTGGTAATGAAGTGGAAACGCGTCCCATTAAGGGGACCCGACGCCGAAAGTATGTTCCCGAAGCCGACCTGCTCACGCGTGATGAATTGCGGGAAAGCGAAAAGGATCAGGCCGAAAATGTAATGATCGTCGATCTGCTCCGCAACGACCTGTCGCGCGTCTGCCTGCCCGGGAGCATCCGCGTGCCGCACCTCTGCTCAGTGGAAACATACGAAACAGTACAACACTTGGTATCAGAAGTTCGCGGACAACTTAAACCCGATCAAACGGTCTGGGATCTGCTCGCTGCCTCTTTTCCCGGTGGTTCCATTACGGGGGCTCCCAAGGTGCGTTCAATGGAAATCATCGCCGACCTCGAACCCACGGTCCGAGGTCCATATTGTGGCTGCCTGTTTTATGCTGGTCTGAATGGAGAATTCGACAGCAACATTCTGATTCGGACCTTTACCGTGCGGAAGGGCTGGATTCAGTTCCCGGTGGGAGGCGGTATTATCGCTCAAAGTCAGCCTCGACTGGAATACGAGGAAACCCTGCACAAGGCGGCGGGGATGATTGCCGCACTGCACAATTAAATGACTGCTACAGAATTAATTTGATGATCCTGATTATTGATAACTATGACAGCTTCGTATTTAACCTGGCTCGCTATTTTGAAGAGCTCGGTCAGGAAACACACGTCATCCGCAATGATCAGATCACTCTCGCACAGGCAACGGAACTGAAACCGTCTGCCCTGGTTCTCTCACCGGGCCCCTGTACTCCAGAAGAAGCAGGCCTCAGCCAGGAACTGGTCCGTCACTTTACAGGACAGATCCCGATCCTTGGCGTCTGCCTCGGGCATCAATCGATCGCCGCCAGTCTGGGAGGAAAAATTATCAGAGCGCCACAACCCGTACACGGCCAGACGTCTCTGATCTATCATCATAATTCACGCCTGTTATCCAGTCTGCCTGACCCGTTCCCGGCCACGCGCTATCACTCGCTGATCATCGATGAAGCAACCCTGCCAGCCGAACTGCAGATTACGGCACGCACAGCAGAAGGCATACCGATGGCCATCGAACACCAGAGTGCTCCCTTATTCGGTGTACAGTTCCACCCGGAATCAATTCTCACCAAATGCGGACTGGAGTTGCTGGAAAAGTTTCTCACCTATATTCTGGACACGACACCTCAAACCCAGGACACAATCCACTGATCTTTCCCGTGACGGTTAGTTAAGCTGGTTTAAGTTTGCTTTTTGACACTCCACGAAATCCGTTACGACCCTGCCTTTTTTTCGATTCCTCACAGCACGTCCTGAATCGAGTGTAATACTTCACAACAACCTCCCCTCAGCCAACCGATAAAAACGAAGATATCAGAGTATTGATGACTCTGCTGTCGTTTTTACTGAACGTGAGTTCGTTCATGCATCGAGAGCGAATCACATTTAACCATCGCGTCTCTCAACCTGTTAAACTCGGCCCCAATGGCCCTGGAGACGCTACAGTAAAACTGGACACAGTCTGGAAGATTTGCGGGGACATTATTCATGCGATTCACCAACGAAAACGTGAAACACCAATTTGTATCAATCGTAACAGTTGCGTTCACTCTGTTTGCGATATCGATCAGCTCTTCGTTCGCCGGTGAATGGCTGCATGACTTTCAGGCTGCGCAAAAACTCGCGCAAGATAAAGATGTTCCGCTGCTCGTGCATTTCCATGCATCCTGGTGTGCCCCGTGTAAACAGATGGAACAGACGGTTCTAAGTACGCAGACCCTTAAGAACATTCTCGGTAAACGCATTATCGGTGTCAAAATCGACAGTGATCAGTATCCGCAACTGGTTGATCGTTTCAACGTAAAATCGCTTCCCAGTGATATCCTGCTGACTCCCACTGGAACCATCATCACGCGTGCAGGCGGAATGCAGCAGAAACACACCTACTTAAGTTTCCTCGGGCGTGGTGCTTCCCGGTATGAAAACGACCGCAGAGTCTACCTGGCCCGAAAAAGTAAACAGGAACTGATGGCGCGAAAGCAGCAGGAAAGTGAATCGGTTGAAGAAGAATCGGTTGAGATAGAAGAACAGGAGGAAGTAAAAGAAAAAACCTACGTCGCAACAGATCCTGCCAGAATCGGCCTGGAAGGTTACAGTCCAATCGCTTTGACACGGGACCGCAAATGGACCAAAGGCAAAGAAGAATTCAGCTGGCCGTACCAGGGTATTACCTATCTGCTCTCCAGCCGTACCGAACTTGAAATCTTCAAGATTGACCCAGGACGTTATGCCCCGCAATTACTGGGCTGCGACCCTGTGATCCTGAATAAGCAGGACCGCGCCATTCCCGGCGATACAAAATACGGGGCCTACTACGATCACAACCTGTATCTGTTTGTGGACGTGGAATCCCGTGAAGAATTCAAAAAGAATCCAGACCGCTTCAGTCGTACGATGCATGTCTTGAAAATCGAACAGGTCGAAGGCAGCGTCGTCCGCTAAACGGAACTGCTAGTTAGTATTCGCAGGTTTCTTCGCCGGTTCCACTTTCTGAGTTTCCAGGGGAATCGGTACAGGCTGTTTATCGCCTTGCGATTCTCTCAACTTCTGCAGACGACCACGGTACCGTTCATACAGTCGCGTCTGTTTACTTTCCGGTGGCAGCAACTTACCACCGACACAGACCGCTTTGATATGTGAAGTATGTTGCAGAGGCGAACCGTCGGCAATGATCAGATTCGCCAGTTTACCCGCGGTCAGAGACCCGACCTGATTGTCAATCCCCAGAATTTCTGCTGCAGAGAGTGTTACAGATCGCAAAGCAGCCTGCTCAGGCAGACCGTAAGCCACTGCCATCGCGGCTTCAAATGGTGTGTTCCGTGAATTCCAGGCACTGTGAGAACGGATACAAAACGGAACTCCTGCATCATACAGGTGCCCCGGATTCGCATAGGGTGCATCAAAGGGATCGTAGGCGTCCTGTGGCTTCTGCATCACAGGACCGACGATCACCGAAACCTTCCGCTGCTTCAATTCCTCTGCCAGTTTCCAGGCATCCGCACCACCGGTAATCACAATCTGCAGTTTTTCTTCTTCCGCAAACAGCAGGGCGCCGGCAATCGCTTCGCGCGAATTCGCCTCAATAAAGACCGGCTTCTTTTGTTGCAGATAAGGAATCAACGCTTCATACCTGGGATCAGTGACCGGCTCCCGTGTCCCTTTTTCTTTTGCCTGTTGCTTCAGCTTCTGATACAGGCGTGCCTGCCTGATAAAGTCCTTCAGTTCCGACTGACGTTCCTCTTTGGTACTCCAGTCAATCTGCAGGCCGGCTTCCAGTTCCATCACCATTTCAGGAGCAGTCCAGCCCGCTGTCTGCACCAGGGATGCCTGACCGGAGATCAGACCGGACTGCGGACTGACCAGGACCGTCGTGATCCCCCCCGCACGAGCCACGGGAAACAGCTCGGAATCGGGATTGATCGCAACCCCCGTCCGCAGATCGGGCTGCAGATCACCACTTTCCGCGTAGTCTCGTGTTTCGCGGACCTTGTCGATTTCTGTTAATCCTAATGTGGAACCGGAATCAATCATCCCCGGATAAATATGGAGTCCTGCGGCATCAATCACCGTCATCCCTGCGGGCAGTGATTTTGCAGGCCCTGCATAAGAAATCTTCTTATCTTTGACGATGACAGTCCCCTGGACAATATCACCCCGATCAATCGGGTGCAGCGTCGCGCCGGTAATCGCATACTCAGTCAACTCTTCCGCCGGCAAATCCAGTTTTGCATCGGTCTGTGCAGCAATCGAAACTTGAGGTGCCTTGGAACGTCGCTCTGCCGACTCGGTCATTGCTGTCGGCTGCTGACGGCGATCAAAATAGACTTCTCCCTCGATGATGGTCAGCTCACACCGCGAATAGGCATTCAGAGGATGACCGCTGAAAACGGCGAAGTCACCATCTTTACCGATTTCGATCGAACCGATCTGCTGATCGAGTCCCAGTTCCCTGGCAGGATTGATCGTGACGGTGCGCAGTGCTTCGTTGAATGACATGTTTCCGTAGCGGACTGTCTTGGCGGCTTCCAGATAGAGATGACGGATCAGTTCCCAGTCATCACTTTTGATGACTGTATTGATGCCTGCTTCATTCAGCAGAGCCGCATTATAAGGAACCGCGTCGAAGGCTTCGATCTTATAAGCCCACCAGTCCGAAAATGTACTGCAGCTGGCACCGTGGGCCAGAATCTCGGGAGCGATCTTATAGCCTTCCAGAACATGCTGCAGCGACCAGACACGAATGCCCATATTGGACGCCACCCGCAACAGCATCAGAATTTCATCCGCGCGATAGCAGTGCGAATGGATAAACTTTTCATGGTTCACAATATCCGCCAGTGCTTCCAGCCTCAGGTCACGTCGCGGAGGCAGCCGTTTGATGTCCGGTGCATTTTTCTGTAACTTTTCATACTCCTGCCACTGTCGGCGGTAATCGATGGCTTCCAGAAACGCACGTTGCAGCGTCGCTTCAACCCCCATGCGGGTATTGGGAAAACGCGAGGTGCGATATTTGACATTTTCCCCCAGCGCAAATTTCACGCCTTGAGGAGCATCGTGCAGAATATGCTCCCGGGCTGACTTTCCGTGTTTGAGCTTCACAACCGCATCCTGACCGCCAATCACATTTGCCGAACCATGAAACAACCGCGCGGCAGTCACGCCACCCGCTAAAGCGCGATACTCAGACGGATCTGCGGTATTCACAACATCACGAACGCGGACTTCAGGGACAATCGACTGCGAATACTCATTGATCCCATCTGTGATCATGATATGACTGTGGGTGTCAATGATGCCCGGCATCACATACTGTCCGGTGACATCAATGACGGTTGTCTGCTCAGGTACTTTCAGATCGCTTCCAATGGCAACAATCTTACCTTTTTTGACCAGCACCGAGGTCTGCGGCATTGATTCTCCGGTGACAGTGATCACCGTTCCATTTTCCAGCAGTAGATTCCCCCCCGTATTTACCGCCTGGCTGATACGATCGGCCTTGAGTTCCGTTTTAAACTGATGCAGGTTGGGGCGGTCTACGTTTTTGAAAACCGGTTTTTCTGCCACCAGGACTTCGCTGTCAGAATCGGCCAGCAGATCATCACCGTCGTCCATTCCCTCCAGCGAGAGCTGGATCGGATTCTCAACGACCGGTTCCATCGTCTTTACTTTTCGAACCGCCGACCACTGCGTTTCTGTCCCAAAGGCCGACTTCAGTTTTCCGGAAAGCGATTTCGGCTTCAACTCTTTTCCCAGTTCGCCTTTAAACTGCAATTCAATCGAATGCTCGCCGGCACCAATGGCCACGGTGAATTCAAACTGTGACTTTTCGATTTTGCCAGAAGTGACTTTGCCGTCCCCCTTTTCACTGGAAAACGTACCTCGCAAGACCGTCTTTTCCTGCGCAAGCTGCAGTTGACCAATCACTTTACCTTGAGCTGACTGGATTTCGACACCCCACTGGCCGGCTAAATCGACGATAGCAGGTTCAGGCTTCTCTTTAGCCCCGGATTCAGGTTTGTCCTCTTTGTCTTCTTTCTTTTTCTCTTCGAAATCCAGCTTGAGGCCATCTACAAACAGGTAGCGTACTTTCGTTTCACTCTTTTCCCAGGGACCGGACATCACCGTCAGATGCGCCAGCTTGCCTGCGTCAATCGTCCCCAGACGTGATTCCATGCCGAGCAGAGTCGCTGCATCCTGCGTCAGAAAACGCAAAGCCTGATCTGCTGACAGGCCCTCTTTCACTGCGACTCGCAATTGTGGCAGAACGTCTTCGACATGTTTTTTCATCGATTCCGAAGAGACAGCAACCGGTAAACCGCTTTCTGCCAGCTGACTGAGTCCCTGAATCTGTTCTTTCCAGAGACGGAGTTTTTCCTGCTGGACGCGAACGGGATCAGAAAATTTAGTCGTCAGTTTTTTCTCATCCTCTGGTTCTTTTACTTTCGGTTTCTCGGGAATGTTCAGCCGGATAATCAAGCCGCTCGATTCATCTTTCAGGCGATCCAGACACAGGTAGGCTTCTTCGCCACCATAGATCACCGGTTTCAGATCGAACTCCGCGCAGAAATCGAGTGTCCGTAAAATTTCATCCCGCGAGTCAGCCGTAAACACGGGAGTTTTTTTGCCATGCAGAACTTCCTTCAGCTCTGCATAAGCAGGATCACTCGGCGGGCGTTTAATGAACGCACTCTGCTCCTGATACAGATTCCAGTGTTGCTCGTAATGCTGTGTGTCTAATAAGGTCTGCCGTAAATGGGCAAGGGCGCCCATCAGCGTGGTGGGATAAACATCACCACGGGGTGCATACAGACGAAAAGTACTCATGGTCGATTTAACCAGAGTCGCTTCCCGTACAGGCAACTCACTGGTGGAGAGCAGTGTCCCCTGGCCACTGGCGATCTTTCCCTGAGGAAGCAGATGCACGGCTGTGAACCCGGCCTTCTGGTATTTTTCGAAACTGTTCTTTTTGCGAACGACGGCTTCATTCGCCAGAAATTCCGGACTGAGATAATTTCGATTATCGGGGCGCGTCGCCGCCAGGGCATAGCGCCCAAAATCGACTTTGCGCTCACTCGGCTGGGGGGCCTTGATATCCTTATTGAGCAGTTCGCTGGAAGCGGCATCAATGAAACCCGGGTAAATCACTAATCCCGTGCAGTCGATCACGTCTGCATCCGCAGGAATTTTCAGATCCGTTCCCACCTCTTCAATCAGCCCCTCGCGGATCAGAATCGTCGCGTTCTCCAGGGTTTTATCCGGCTGGGTGACCACCCGGGCGCCCGTCAAAGCGAAGACGGTTGGCTCAAAGCCCACATTGCGTACAGCTTGCGCCTCAGCAAGCCGAGGCAGCGTCTGCAGCGAGAAAACAGACAACAGACAGAAAATACGTAGATAAGACATGGCTGTACCAGATCAGTTTCATGAAAACAGGTAGGACAAAATGACTGCGGGGTTTCACTTTAACAGTCGCGCCGACGGTTGAGAATAGGGATTTAGCCAGGAAATCGATTTCCCGCTAATTGCCCCGGACTGTAAATAAACCTGAAAAGGAGCCCGTTCATTTCGACGTTTTTTTGATCATTGGTTTTTTCCGGCTCTGATCGTATTCGCTGGTATCCCAGACAGGACCTTCTTCCTGAACAGCCGCGTACTTCTGCACCAGCTTTTTCTTCAATGTGTCCAGTCGTTTCTGTTCCTGCCAGGCCAGATTATGTTGCTCGCTGATGTCGTCTTTCAAGTTATATAGTTCGAACTTTGTCAGCTTCGCGTTTTTGATAATCTCCTGAGAAACGGAATTGACGTTTCCTCCCAGCGGGATGATGCCTTCCGGGCCACTCCAGTGCGCGACAACTTTCCAGTCCCCCTCGCGCATCGCCACACGCGGCGTACTGTATGCGCGATAGTAATTCCAGAACAGAGGCGTTGTTCGCTCAATTTTATTTCCGGCAAACAGGGGTAGCAGACTGGCACCATCCAGGGGGCGCTGATCAGGCACTGCGACACCTGCGATTTCACAGAAGGTCGGCAGCAGGTCCACACTGCAGACGGGTGTCGCGCTCTCCTGGCCCGCCTTGATTTTTCCCGGCCAGCGGACAATGCCCGGCACACGAATTCCCCCTTCGTAGATATGCAGTTTCATGCCACGCAGCACACCCGGAGATCCCCAGGAGCGTCGTGAGCCTTTCCCATAGCGATTCAATGTTTCGGGCCCATTGTCAGATGTGAAGAACACCAGTGTATTGTCGGCGACCTTCATTTCATCCAGTTTTTTCAACAGTTTTCCGACGGCACGGTCCATATTTGCGACATTCGCAAAGTACTGTGCCTGATCTTCATACAGACTCTTGTCGAGATATTTTTCCACCAGCGCAGGGGGAGAAGCCACCCGCTCGTGCGGTTCGTGAAAACAGACATGCAGAAAAAAGGGTTTCTCTTTCTCGCGCCAGTCACTCAACCAGCGAATTCCTTCATCGGCGACGATCTGGCAGGAAAACCCTTCGATCTCGCCCAGTGGTTTCCCGTTCCGCACAAAATTATTGGGATTCTCATGCGTGGGCAGGGCGTTATTCTGGGTGCTGAACCAGTGACGAAAACCATGATCGCCGGGCTGCGGCTGTTCTTTGGAATTGAACATGCCATTGCAATGCCACTTCCCCACATGCGCGGTGTCATAGCCCGCCTGCTGCAGCAGTTGCGCTACGGTGACTTCATCCCGCTTGAGATGCATCGGATGACCTTCGGGAATCCAGTCATACACGCCCAGACGATTCGGAGTCCGTCCCGTCAGCAAACCAGCCCGCGATGGAGAACAGACAGGAGCACTGGCATAACAATCTGTCAGCCGCATCCCCTCGGAGGCCAGTTGGTCCAGGTGAGGTGTTTTGATCACGGGATGACCATAACAGGCCAGATCACCATAACCCAGATCGTCACAGAGAATTACCACGATATTCGGTTTGGCAGCCTGTTGTTTTTCGACAGCCTGCAATTCAGGCAAACCAAGTAACAGAACTGTTGCCAACAGCAGGGCAAGCGCACTTTTGAGATACATGTCAACTTCCAGATGAATGGTGAGGATTTATAAGATGGCAGTCGGTCGGTACAATTTCTCCATCATGAACGATGCAGAGACACGTCGCAATTGTTAATCCACCGATTGTAGCAGCCAGTCGGGAAATGAATCCAACCTGAACGAATTGGATTTTTTCTAATCTGCTGGAAGTAATTTCCCATCCGCATCGGTAAAATAAAAGCTTGAGTCATCGATTCATCCAAACAGGCTCAAAATTGAAGATCCTCATCCCCCTGAATGATTAAGTTCCAGAGGTACCATGATTCTACGATATTTAATTGGACTCCTGTTCTTACTCTGCCTACCGGCGCTGTCGATTCTGTCTGCAGAGCTTCCCCAAAAGAAAAGCAGTGACCGACATAAGATTGTTCTGATCGCAGGCCCCAAAAGCCATGGGCCCGTGGGAAACGGAATTCATGATTATCCCTGGTCGGTTAAACTGCTCAAGGTCATGCTCGACAATTCCAATATTCTAGACAAAGTCCAGGTCGAATATCATCTGGATGGCTGGCCGGAAAATCCGGAGACGCTGAATGACGCCGACACCATCATGGTTATCTCGGATGGCAGAGACGGTGAGAAATTTGCGGAAGCGCCTCACATTGCCAATGCAGCACATCTGAAACAGATCCAGCAGCAGATTGACCGGGGCTGTGGTTTCCTGACATTTCATTTCTCCACATTCGCCCCTGACCAGTACGCGAAACAGATTCAGAACTGGTCTGGCGGTTATTTTGACTGGGAAGAGAGCGGAAAACGCAAGTGGTATTCGGCGATTAAAACACTCAAAGCGCCCGTGATGCTTTCCCATCCCGAGCATCCGATCTGCCGAGGCGTCGAACCGTTTGAGCTTCGCGAGGAGTTTTATTACAACATTCGCTTCCAGCCTGGAGATCAACGGCTGACTACATTACTGGAAGTCTCTGAACTCAAAGGACGCCCTGAAAACGGAAACATTGTCGCCTGGGCCAAAGAACGCAGCCAGGGGGGGCGCGGCTTTGGGACAACCTGCGGACATTATTATGACAACTGGCAAAATGCGACCTTTCGAAAATTCATTCTCAATGCCATTGCCTGGACCGCAGGCGTCAACATTCCCCAATCCGGCGTAGAAGCCCGCTATTACACGCATCAGGAAATCACCACTGCTCTGGCCGGCATTCAGGGAACTGAACCCGCGTTAGTCGACACACAGTCCATTCGCGTTCTCATGTTCGCCGGCAATGAAGCACACGCCTGGCATAACTGGAAAAAAACCACCCCTGTCATTAAGCAACAGCTGGAACGAGATCCGCGCATCAAAGTGGATATCACGAATGACATCGAAGATCTGTCGAAAAAGAATCTGCAGGACTATCAGGTCATCGTGCAGAACTATACCAACTGGCATGATAAAACCCCATTAAGTGAAACCTCGCGCAACGCATTTATGAATTATCTGCAACAGGGCGGGGGGCTGATCTTAATCCATTTCGCCAATGGTGCCTTTCATTTCTCCCTACCCCAGGCAGGAGCGTCCGACTGGCCCGAGTATCGTAAGATTGTCCGGCGAGTCTGGAATCACCATGGCAAGGGGGAGCAGAAAAGCGGACACGACGCCTTCGGAAACTTCACCGTAAAGATTACCGACGACACGCATCCCCTTACACGGAACCTGGATGATTTTCCGGTGACCGATGAACTCTACTTTCGTCAGGATGGCACAGAACCGATTGAGCCTCTGATTACTGCCAGATCCAGAGTAACAAAAAACAATGAACCGCTGGCCTGGACCTACCACTACGGGAAAGGACGCATTTTTCAGACGCTGCTCGGGCACAGCGAAAAAACCTACGACTCCTTCTCCGCCACTGAAATCCTGCGCCGCGCCACCGCCTGGGCCGCCGGGCGACCGATTCATGAATTTGCGCCACCACCAACAGCTGAGATTAAGCCCGCGCAGCAGGAGACATTGGTTCCTGGGAAATGGGGCAAAGCGCTCAACGCAAATGCAGGATCTGTTCTAACCAAAACACCTGCCGGTTTTTTAGACCACCGCCCATTGACAGCAGAAGGCTGGGTTAAACTACACAGTCAATCTGCTTTCAACATCCTGCTCGCCTGTGACTCCAAGAGCGCGGCTGCACATTGGGAGATGTACTCTTATGCCGGCAGCGGTTTTTTCAGCGTGTATCTGCCCGGACAGGGGGGAGAATTCAAGACGGGCATCAATATCTGTGACGACGAATGGCATTATGTCGCCATGATTCTGGAAGACTCGCGTTTGCGTCTGTATGTCGACGGCAAACAGGCGCTCGATTCGAAACTCCCGAAACGAAAATCGACTGAACCAGCACAGCGAAACATCGCTTTCGGACGGCTCGTCGAAAACAGGCTTGGTTGTGATGGCCTGCTGGATGATTTTCGTATTTCAAAAGGGACACGCGATTTTACAATCGTTCCCACAGCGCCCTTGAAACAGGATGACAATACTCTGTTCCTGCTCTCATTTGACTTGCCTGATAAAATAAAAATCTCGGATCGATCTGAACCAGGGAAATCAGTTCGCGTTGAAACAGCTGCTACTGAAAAAGCACGCGATCACTGGGGCAAAGATGCGGTCGGGTTCGATCAGCCGGTTGAAGAGACCAGTGATAATCGCTGGCAGCAGACGGAGATGGGCACCTGGCTGGCCTGTACCGTGCCGTTACCAACTGGTCCCGTTAAAAAAGGGCTCTCGATCCGTGTCGGTAATAACCAGGCAGCCACAATCTGCTATGACACCGCACACGGCAAAGTGCGGGGCATCTGGTCTAACGGATTTCTCAAACCTTCCCCGGAACGCTTTGGTCTGATCCGCGCACCATCACCGGTCGGACAGATTCATTTTTCGACAGCAGAGGGGCCTGGCTGGGAACAACCCTGTCAGTTCGTTGGTTCTCATGTGAATCGAAATCGGGTCACCCTGGAATACCGTATTGGAGAAACAACAGTATTTGAAACGCCCTGGTATGAGACTTCTCCAGAAAAGCCATATTTTACACGTGCCTTTGAAATCGGCCCTGGACAGGAAGAACTTAATCTGATTGTTGCTGCCGCCAGCGAGGTGCAATCTGTAGAAAATCATCCCCATCGAATGATCATGACGAAGCAGAACCGTCCGGTTTTGATCGGCTGCGTCGGCGGGGAAGAAATCTATTCCCATATCAGCCCGAACAAAGAGCAGGGGATCGCCAGTTTTGTGATCCCTCCCCGCAAAACTACGCAACGGTTTCTCGTCTATTACCAGATCAGTCCGGACGACAAACCAGACACGGCCTACAACGCTCCCAATCTCTCAGTCCCCGCCACACTGCAGACCCAACTGATCCCGGGGCCGCCTCGATGGACCGAAACAATCACAACCGAAGGTTTCCTCAGCCAGCAGAATGCTCCTTATGTAGTCGACACGCTCACCATTCCGCATAAGAATCCGTACCGCGCGCTCTTCTTCATCAGTGGTCATGACTTCCTGGAAAATGGAGACATGGCGGTTTCAACCGTGCACGGCGATGTCTGGCTGGTTAGCGGCGTTGATGCTGATTTAAGCAAATTGAAGTGGAAGCGTTTTGCTACCGGACTATTTCAGCCATTAGGATTGAAAGTGGTAAACAACAAGATTCATGTACTGGGCCGCGATCAGATCACGATCCTGCACGACCAGAATCTGGATGGCGAAGCGGACTTCTATGAATGCTTCAACAATCAGATTCCGACATCAGTCGGTGGCCACGATTATGTGACCTGTCTCGAAACCGATTCCTTCGGGAACTTTTTTTTCATGCATGCGCAGCAGGGTGTCATACAAATCAGCCGGAATGGCAAACGACTGAATCAAATCGCATCCGGCTTTCGCAACCCCAATGGCATGGGAATGGGCCCTGGCAATATTATCACCGCATCCCCCCAGGAAGGGAACTGGACTCCCGCTTCCAACATCACAGAAGTAACACAGGGAGGCTACTACGGCTTTGGTGGTCCACAGATCACGCCGAACAGACCGTTGGGATATGATCCCCCGTTATGCTGGATCCCCCGACTGCAGGATAACTCCAGCGGCGGACAGGTCTGGGTCACCAGTCCGGACTGGGGCCCGCTGGAAGGTCAGATGCTGCATCTGTCTTACGGTCAAAGTAAATTGCTGCTGACACTGCGGGAAGTCATCGCGGGACAATCGCAGGGGGGGACGCTCACGTTACCCCTGGAGTTTGAGTCGGGAATCATGCGGGGGCGGTTCAGACCCGAAGATGGGCAGCTTTACGTCAGTGGTTTAAGAGGCTGGGTCACGAATGCGGTCCGCGACGGTTGCCTGCAACGTGTGCGCTACACTGGAAAACCGGTTCACCTGCCTGTCGCCGTCAAAACCATGCAGAACGGAATTGCTTTGACGTTTACGAACCCATTGGATCGTCAAACGGCTGAGAACCCCGATAATTACGCCATTGAACAATGGAATTATCTCTGGTCACAAAACTACGGTTCACCAGAATATCGTGTCTCCGCTCCCCAGACCGAAGGTCGTGATGAAGTTGAAGTCATCTCTGCCACGTTGCTGCCTGATCAGCGCACGGTCTTCCTCGAATTGCCGCGTGTGATTCCTGTGATGCAGATGGGAATCACCTGGCAGTTGAACAGTCAGTCTGGCGAATTATTAAAACAGACCTACTATCATACGATCAATTCGGTTTCTTCGCGCAAAATGGAGGACTCGATACTGGCACGTCGTCAGAAAAATGAGCTGCTCTCGCCAACCCAGGTGCAACAGCTGAAACCGGGAATCCTCTGGCGTTTCAAACAGAATCTTTCAGCCGGTTCCCTCGTGACTGATGCGCGCAGCAGTCGTCTGCTGGCATTATCTGTCGGTCCTGCAGAACCAGTTACCCCCTTTCTGAAACCAGGTCGTTTTTCCGCTTCTGCAGAAGGCTATCTGCGCGTCCCCATTGCAGGTAATTACGAGCTGAGCCTGGAAGGTTCGGGAACTGCCCGCTTAAAGGTGAATCAACAACAGATCATTCAGGTCACAGACTCTGACTTCAAACAGTCTGAGCCTGTGACCGTTCATTTGAAAAAAGGGTATAACCAGTTACAACTGGACTACCAGAGCCAGCCTGATGGACGGGCCCGGTTACGGTTGCTCTGGAAAGGAGAGAATTTTGCGGCCGAACCGATTCTGCCTCAACTCTTGAGCCACACAGGGAATGACAGTCAACTGCTGGAACGACAGCAGGTCCGCTACGGACGTGAACTGCTCGCAGAGTTTAAATGCATCGCCTGCCATACACTGCCAGGCGAAGACACCTCATTTACACTCGCCCGACTGCAGGCCGACCAGTTCCTTTCAGAAAGTGCCGCGATGCCCGAATTATCACAAACTGCACCAGATTTGAAGAATATCGGAACGCGCGTGACGAAACGCTGGTTATTTCACTGGTTGTTAAATCCACAAAATTTACGGTCACATTCCAGGATGCCCGCGTTACTGGGAGACCCTGCTGAGAAGCAGACCATCCAGAAAGCAGCTGATTTAACTGCCTGGTTTGTGTCTCAGGCCCGGAAACCTGTTTCAGATAACAGCAAAACACCAGGCTTCAGTTCGGAAGACAACTCCGGAAAGTTTCTGACCGCTGGGACGAAGTCCTACGAAGTGCTGGGCTGTATCAACTGCCATCACTTTTCAGTTGCCGAGGAACCAGATGAATATCAACGGCACTCACTCGCATTCATCAAACGTAAATTCACCGCTTCTCAACTGATACGCTTCCTGAAATCACCACACGAACACCACCGTTGGAGTCGCATGCCTGATTTCAAATTATCAACTGAAGAAGCAGTCGGACTCGCAGTGTATCTGATCGAGAATTCCAAAGGGAAAATACAGAATGCCATGATCCCACCTGCCGGTTCCGCCAACCGGGGTAAGACGTTGTATGAAACGCTGGGATGTGTTCAATGTCATAGTTCACTTCAGGAATCACATCTGACTGCAACGGGACTCCAGCCAGTTCCCATCAAAGCACAATCACTTTCCGCAGGATGCCTTGCCGAAACAGAAAAGAGGCCTGCTTCTGTTCCCGACTTCACATTTCATCCGGAACAATACGCTGCTATCCAGGCGGTTTTAAAAACGGGATCAGACTCCCTGTTCCGGCGGAGCGATTCGGAAACTGCTGAGCGATGGTTCCACCAGTTGAATTGTTCCGCCTGTCACACCCGAGATTCCACATCCAGTCCACGTGCAATCATCGTTGTCGAAGAAGGAGAGTCGGGATTACCTCCGGAACCTTTGCCGAGCCTGACATGGGCGGGTGAAAAACTGAAACCTCACTGGTCAGAAACTTTTATGGGCGGACAGCTTTCCTGGCGTCCCCGGCCCTGGTTGAAATCCCGGATGCCCGCCTTTCCCGCACATGCGGCGCTACTGGCGCGAGGAATGGCAGCCGAGCATGGAAAGTCCATCCACTCAACAAATGAGTCTTCAAAAACCGAACTTTCTCAGTCAGAAAAACAAATTCAACTGGGACATCAACTGACTTCGAAAACCGCTCTCGACTGTCGGCAGTGTCATGGTGTTGGAGACAACTTGCCAACCGGTGATGATAAAACAAAAATCGCACCTGGGATAAATTTCGTACACATCCGGGAACGGCTCGATGATGACTACTATCGGCGGTTTGTCCTCGATCCACCACGATTTGATATATCCACTAAAATGCCTCGTCTTTCCTCGGACGGAAAAACAACTAAAATCACCAACATACTGGGTGGGAATGCGGATCTGCAGTTCCAGGCCATCTGGCGTTACATTCAGAGTCTTGATGAACAACCTCGCTCCTTCAGAAACAACTGAGACGGCTGTTCTGATCAAAAAATTTCAGGATAATTAAAAAGATGACACGGTATATCAGAACCTCTCATGGTTCACGGAATTCCTCGTTTAAAATGCGGCTCATCATCGCTGTTGGAATCGCACTGTTCAGTTACGTTTCGTACCTGATGAAGTCCGATGTCAATGAAGTCACCGGGGAGAATCAGCGGGTTGCTTTAACAGAACAGCAGGAAATCGCGCTGGGGCTGCAGGCGTTGCCCGCCATTCTGCAACAGCATCAGGGAGAACACCCGGATCAACAGGCCCAGGCGTATGTTGATCGTGTCGGACGACGGCTGCTTGACAGTTTCAATGCCGCGCTGGCAAAAGAGGGGCGACACAACCCTTATCGGTTCAATTTCCACCTGCTGAAAGACAATCAGGTCGTTAACGCGTTTGCCTTGCCCGGCGGGCAGATCTTCATCACGGCTGCCTTGTACAATCAACTCGAGACAGAAGGACAACTCGCTGGCGTACTGGGACATGAAATTGGACACGTCCTGTCTCGGCATGGAGCTCAACAGATGGCAAAACAGGAACTCACACAAGGTCTGGCCGGCGCGGCCGGTGTGGCCGGCGGAGATGTCAGCAGCGCCCGCATGGCGGCGATGATTGGCTCAATGGTGAATATGAAATATGGTAGAAAGGATGAACTCGAGTCGGATCGCTGGGGTATCAAACTGATGGTCATGGCAGGCTACGATCCTCACGCCATGATCGCAGTCATGGATATACTGAAACGCTCTGCCGGTCCCGGCAGGCAGCCTGAAATCTTCAGCACGCACCCCGATCCCGGAAACCGTATCGAACGCATCCAGTATTTCATACAGCAAGCGTATCCATCAGGGCTCCCGCCTGATCTCGAACCCTGAAAATTGAATGAAATGAATACGGGAAACTGATGAAATTCCGGAAATTTCATGTTTATTGACAAGTCATTAAAGTGCTCCTGAACAAAACATCCGATAGAAACAAGATAGTGAATTGACTTTGCTCAGGGATAAGTTAAGATATCGGTAGAACGAGCTGGCGATACGATTAGTATTGACGCTATGAGATAGTTTTGATAAACACTACTGATAAAGACATCTCAGGAAAGCCGTTTTTCAATGAGGATCTCCCCCGCTTTTTGAGATCAATAACCCACCAATCAGAATAAAAAATTACTGATTACCCATTTGGCTTTTTATGTATGTGAGTCGTTTCCGGCGGGGCCTTGGTCTTCATCGGCGCCACCCTCGATTAAATCTGGGCGGTCGCCTGTTTCTTGAAAGTAATTGCTCTTTCATGTTCGCGCTGAGAGATATTGACGTATCTGAACCAGTTGCAAAACTACCAGACCAGTTCACTGGCTAAATAACATTATCCTCTGAAGGTTATCTGTCTTCTGTTTTGATGAAATGACATCAGAAGGCCCCCGAAATCTTTTCGTCGTTTTGTCGCCTTTATTCGATGACAACGGAGTGAATCCTGATTCCGGGTCGAGTTAGTAAAACATTTAAAAGTTCCTTATTAGCAACCATTTATCGGTTGACGGAACCTGATAGAAACGATTGAATTCTAGTAACAGTTTTTGACCACAATATTTTTTGCCTGAAAGGATATCGGCAAGACGATCACCCTGTAAGAGGCATTCGTCAACAAGTTTGTCAAAGCATTCTGTTCTCAATGCCTGGGCCAAATCCTTTTTACTGTTTTAAAAAAGCGATTGTCCTAAGAGTTGGAATATTCAGGCCAAGATGGTCGAGTCCGCAGACGGGCGAGTTATTCCACTGTGTGAGTCTTTCTTCAAGAGATCAGGATTTCGCCAGTATCATTAGCTGGCTTTGATCTGATTTCCGCTGGATGAAGAGTCGACACGTTCAGAAGTATGCCAGCTGCATTCAAGTATCATTGCAGGCTCTCTGCTGATAATGATTCTGTCTTGAAGCATTTGTCTGTCACTTCATGAGCCGTTCATGCTGTAGTTGTGTCTCTAATTATTTCGTAACTATTTTTATAATCATTTGGTGTTTCTGTATGGCCGCTAAAAGTTCTGAAACTTCAGACAAACCCAAACCTGCACGTCGAAAAACGACAAAACCGCGAAAAAAAGTTGAACGCGCGACGGAAGACACTTTAGAAAAAAGTGAGACCGACGCCCTGCAGGATGAGTACCGCCGCAAGGCCGAAGAAAACCTTGAAATGTTCGAAAACACTCAATCCCACCAGAGCGATGCAGAACCTGAAAGAGAACCCGCAAGCATGTCAGATACTTCTTCTGAATCCACAGGCGATAACAACACAAACCGCTCAGACGGTGATCAGTCATCCGACAAATCCGGAGGCAATCGTCGTCGGAGGAGACGCAGAAGAAAATCAGACGGCACTACCAGCCAGGGACCTGGACGACAGGGTGGCCAAAATCAGAATGCAGGCAACCGGGGACGTGCCAACTCCAACAACCGTGGCGGAAATCGATCGCGATCCGGCGGTAATGCGGGAGGCAACAGAACACAAAACCGCAGACCACGCTCCAATACTCCTGTCGACGAAAATATTTCAGGAACCATTGAAGGGGTACTCGAGCTACATCCCAAAGCTTACGGCTTTATCAGAGACCCTAAATCCAACTACAAGGCCCAGGATTCCGACGCTTTCGTTTCCAGTTCTCTGATCGAAAAACACAATCTTCGTGAAGGAATTCTGATCCGCGGCGAAGTAGGGCCTGGTACTCGTGGCCAGGGTCCGCGACTCAAATCGATCGAAACGATTGATGGCCGTACCATCGAAGAATATATGCAAATCAAATCGTTCGATGAGCTGACTCCTATCAATCCGTTTGAACAGATCAAACTGGAAACAGGCCCCATGCCGATCACGATGCGCATCATGGATATGCTAACTCCAATCGGAAAAGGACAGCGTGCACTGGTAGTGGCTCCTCCTCGAACCGGTAAAACAATGCTGCTGCAGGATATCGCAGAAGCAGTCAGTACCAATCACCCCGAAATCCGCCTGATGGTGCTGCTGATCGACGAGCGTCCCGAAGAAGTAACGGAAATGCAACGTTCTATCAAAGGCGAAGTCATTTCTTCTTCAATGGACCGGGATGTCGAAAGTCACGTCCGCACCAGTCAGTTGATTTTTGAACGTGGGAAACGACTGGCGGAAGCAGGCGAAGACGCCTTCATTCTGCTGGACAGTATCACCCGTACCGCACGTGCCTTTAACAAATGGGTCGGAAACACCGGACGTACCATGAGTGGTGGTCTGGATGTGAAAGCCATGGATATTCCCAAAAAGATGTTCGGAACCGCCCGTCGATTTGATGAAGGTGGATCCCTGACGGTACTGGGAACCGCTTTGATCGATACGGGCAGCCGTATGGATGAAGTGATCTTTCAGGAATTCAAAGGAACCGGCAACATGGAAATGGTTCTCAGTCGGGAACTGTCTGACCGACGTATCTTTCCTGCCATTGATATCACGCTCTCCGGAACCCGTCGTGAGGAAAAAATCCTGGCCCCCGAAGTCCTGGAAGGTGTCACGATGCTCCGTCGCAGTCTGATTTCCCTGAACCCGGTCGAAGCCATGGAACAACTCAGCAGCACCCTCAAGAAATTCCCGAGCAATAAAGAATTTCTGGAAAAGATCCGCGCCATCCTCTAGGTCGAATCATTTAACCATAGCGTCTCCCCAACTGTTATACTCGGCTCTAATAGCCTTGGAGACGTTACAGTAACACTGGACATCGTCTAAGTCCGCTGGAGTCTGGACCCGGCAAGACAGCAATTCGCTCAACTGCAGGATCCCTTAGAACAGGATATCACTGGTGGACCGTGCCGATTCTGATTCGCAGTCACACGATAATGAATCCAGTGAATCGCAGACTCTTCAGCCTGCGGCCAAACCCGGTCAGAATCGAACTGCGATATACCTGCGTGTCATACTATTGATTGCCCTGGCAGGAATTGCTGGCATGGTTTATTTCCAGTACCGTGATCTCCTGACGCTGAAATATCTGGCCACGCAGGAAGATCGCTGGCAGGATTTTGCCGCAAAATACCCGGTCTCAATTTACCTGGTTGCCTTTTTGATATATACCGGAATCACCGGCCTCTCCCTGCCTGGTGCAGTCCCATTAACCTTATCTTATGGCTGGTTTTTCGGATTCTGGAAAGGCCTGCTGCTCGTCAGCTTTGCATCCACGGCCGGCGCAACCCTGGCATTCTTAACCAGTCGCTATCTGTTTCGCGCGGCAATTCAAAATCGCTACAGCGATCGCTTTACCAGTTTTAATCAACAGTTTGAAAAAGAAGGGGCCTTCTATCTCTTTACGCTCAGACTGGTTGTCGCGGTTCCGTTTTTTCTCATCAACCTGTTAATGGGCCTCACGACGATTCGTGTCTGGACATTCTGGTGGGTCAGTCAACTGGGGATGCTTGCCGGGACCGCCGTTTATGTCTACGCTGGCACGAGTGTTCCCACCTTGCAGGAACTGTCCAGCCAGGGAGCCCGCGGGATTTTGTCCCCCCAGCTGATTATTGCCTTTATTCTACTGGGAACGTTTCCTCTACTTGTGAAGAAATCAGTGAATCGACTGCGGAAACAGACTTGAACCGAGTTCTACAAGAATCGTAAGAGATCAGCATGACCGAATCGCTTCAGATTGATCCCCCCGATGAATTTAATCAACAGCTGGTGAAACAGGTCCACCCCCCGGACTGGATCAACCCTGAACCGGATGGCAGATACAATCTGGTTGTGATCGGCGCGGGAACAGCTGGCCTGGTTACTGCAGCAGGTGCAGCAGGGCTCGGGGCAAAAGTGGCATTGATCGAGCGGCACCTGATGGGGGGCGATTGCCTGAATACAGGCTGTGTGCCTTCAAAGGCCATCATACGATCTTCCCGGGCAATGCATGCGGTCATGCAGGCAAACGAACTGGGAGTTCTTCTCGATCGCAAATCAGTGGCAATCAACTTTCCACAGGTAATGGAACGCATGCGTAAACTGCGGGCCGACATCAGCAAACACGATTCTGCACAACGGTTTAAAGACCTGGGAGTGGATGTTTTTATCGGCGAGGCCAGCTTTCTCAACCAGTCAATCATTCAAGTTGATCAACGTCAGCTTGATTTCAAAAAAGCAGTAATCGCCACAGGTGCCCGGGCGGCTGTCCCCGAGATCGAAGGACTTAAAGAAACCGGATTCCTTACCAATGAAACCATCTTTTCATTAACAGCACTGCCTCCCAGGCTGGCCGTATTGGGAGCAGGCCCCATCGGTTGCGAATTAGCACAAACATTCGCCCGCTTCGGTTCGGAAGTCACTCTGATTCAATCTAAACCCCAGATTCTGCCCCGGGAAGACCGTGACGCGGCGCAAATCATTCAGAGGCAACTGGAACAGGATGGCGTCAAGATCCTTCTCAATGCATCCACCACTCAAGTGTCTCGAACCGAAACCGGTAAGAAGATTCAAATCGACACTCAAGGAAAAGTGACGGACTTCATCGCCGATGAAATACTGATCTCTACCGGACGTGCCCCCAACGTCCAGGGTTTAAACCTGGAACAGGCAGGCGTGAAATACGATGAACGAAATGGCATAGTCGTCAATGATTTTCTGCAGACTACCAATCACGCCATTTATGCTGCCGGTGATATCTGTTCTCGTTATCAGTTTACACATACTGCAGATTTTCAGGCTCGTATTGTCATTGGAAACGCGCTGTTCAAAGGGAGAAGTAAATCCAGCCAGTTGCAGATCCCCTGGTGTACGTACACAGATCCAGAAATTGCACACGTCGGATTGTATCCACATGAGGCGGCTGCAAAGAACATTCGTATCCAGACTTTCATCCAGGAATTGAAAGACGTCGATCGCGCCATTCTGGATGCCGAAACAAATGGCTTTGTAAAAGTTCATGTCAAACAGGGAACCGATAAAATTCTGGGGGCCACCATTGTCGCCAGCCATGCAGGTGACCTGATTTCTGAAATTTCGGTCGCCATGAAATCAGGTATGGGGTTAAAACAACTGGCCAGTGTCATTCATCCCTACCCTACGCAGGCAGATGCCATCCGAAAAATCGGCGATCAATACAATCGCACCAGGCTCAGTCCATTGATCAAAAGTATTTTCAATAAATGGCTCACCTGGAGCCGCTGACATGAATTGATGAACTGAATGTAACACGAACTTCCGTTTTTCACTTTGGAATGAGTAGAATTTCTTGCATTCCTGCCGCACAATGCTGCAGAGGAATTTGAAGTCCGCTCAGATAGAGCGAACAGGAGCAAGCCAGCATATTCGCACAGAAAACATCTATTTCAGAACTGGCAGAGTCCAATGACAACCGACTATCAGAATTTCTTCGGCGATTTACATAATCACAATCAAGTAGGTTATGCACTCGGGTCACTCGACCGCTCTTTTGAAATCGCGCGAAATCATCTTGATTTCTATGCTTTTACCCCTCATTCCTACTGGCCTGATGTCGTCGATTACGATGGTAAAATCACGCACAAATGGAAAAATGGATTTCATATCGCCCGCGCCCGCTGGCCGGAAGTCGTACAACTGGCGAAAGACTTCGATTCACCGGGAGAGTTTGTCACGATCCTGGGTTACGAACGACACGGTACCGAAGAAGGGGACTACCACATTCTCTTTCCGGACCTTCAGGGAGACTACGAACTCATCGACGACCTTGCAGAACTTCAGGCATTCGCGAGACAGCGGGGCTGCCTGATGATTCCCCATCATCCTGCCAATCGCCTGGGCCATCGTGGATTTGATGCCACCAAATTGGCATCCGATGTTTCACCTGTCCTGGAAATCCATTCCGAATGGGGGTGTGCCGAACATGACCGGGCTCCTTTTCCCTATAAAAGACACACGGAAGGGGGACGCTGGACCAAACACACGCTTCAATATTATCTGAACCAGGGCTATCGTCTCGGAGTGGTTGCGAGCACGGACGATCATCTGGGATACCCGGGCGGTTACCGCGAAGGCCTGGCTGCCATCAAAGCATCCGAACTGACCCGCGATGCCTTATTCGACGGATTGCGTAATCGCCGTACTTACGCGGTCTCCGGTGATCGCATCGAACTGGACTTCTATCTCAATAATCAGATGATGGGGCAGGAACTCCCTTTTACTGATGAACGTGAACTGAAGGTGAAGGTGCAGGGCTGGGATGAAATTGATCGTGTGGAAGTTTTGAAAAATGGACGCGTGATTCATCGCGACTTTCCTGTTGATAAATCTAATGGAGCCCATCCCTGGGACAAACCGGTGGTTCTGCGTTTCGAATATGGCTGGGGTCCCTGGCCGGCTTTAGGCTGGGGAGGCACGGCTGACTGGAATTTCAATGTCGATATCGACGGTGGCGAGATCCAGCAGATTCAGACCTGTTTTACCACCGGACCACTGGATGAATTCCGCCGTGATCGCATTTTGGAACAGACACCTCAGCAGTTGAAAGTCCAGTCGTTCACCGCTCTCAAACAGCAGGTTGATGACTGGTCCCAGAAAGCCATCGTCATGCGGATTCAGGGAGATGCCGACACCCGGATATCGGTTTCCTGTCAGCAGCCCAGTGAATGTCAGCTGACACAAAAGTTTTCAGATCTGGCGGTCAGCAATGAAATGTTATTTACCCGACCGTTTCCCTGGGAATCGGCTATGCTGCATCGGCTTGTATTTCATAATCAGTGGAATACAGAATTTACATTCATCGATCAGAGTGAAGGCAACCAGGATGACTGGTACTATGTCCGCGTCATTCAGTCCAATGGCGAGATGGCCTGGTCCAGCCCCATCTGGGTCAATCAGAAATGACTTTTTGTGCATAATCGGCGAATTTCGTTTTTTCTGACTCGAATACAGCATTTAAACCTCTCGAATTGAATGAAGCAGCAGGCAGAGAATTGATTCCTGAGCTGACTTTGATTTAAAATAGATCTATTAAATATCTTAACTATTCCCTTTCAACCTTTTTGAAAGCTACCCCCGACAATGGTTGACGACACCAGCCAGACCATCAACCTGTCAGCTCCTGTTTTAGAAAAGCTGGAGGCAGGAAGCCGACCGTTCTCCATTCTGATTCAAAAATTAGCCGGAATCGTAGGAAAAACCGGCATCCTGTATAATGCGGATGAACTGCTCGTTTACGAATGTGACGGATACATCGTCGATAAATCCGCGCCGGATATTGTCGTCTTCCCCACCACGACCGAACAGGTTTCAGCAACAGTCAAACTCTGCAACGAATTCAATGTTCCCTTCCTGGCCCGCGGTGCCGGAACCAGTCTCTCGGGCGGTTGTCTGCCCATAGGAGGCGGCGTCATGATCGTATTGACCCGCATGAAACAGATTCTGGAACTGAACCTCAGAGATCGATACGCGATTGTAGAACCAGGCATGGTCAACCTGCACCTGACGAATGCCCTGAAAGGGACCGGTTATCATTACGCTCCCGATCCTTCCAGTCAGGGTTCTTGTACGATTGGCGGAAATATTGCCACCAACTCCGGTGGCCCGCATACGCTGAAGTACGGAGTGACAACCAACCATGTGCTGGGACTGGAAGCGGTCCTGCCTGATGGCACCATTGTGGAACTGGGTGGCCCCACCGCGGAGGTTCCCGGTTATGACCTGCATGGCGTCTATGTCGGCAACGAAGGTACCTTCGGCATCTGTACCAAGGCCATCGTCCGCCTGACACGTGATCCGGAAGCCCATCGCACGATGCTGGCTGTCTTTCAGACCATCGGTGACGCCACCCGTGCAATCTCCGAAATTATTGCAGACGGGATTATTCCCTCCGCCCTGGAAATGATGGATCACGGGATTATCCAGGCAGTGGAAGAAGCATTTCACTTTGGTTTTCCACTGGATGCAGGCGCAGTGTTACTGATAGAAGTCGATGGGCTGGAAGTCGCTTTGGATGCGGAAGTTTCAAAAATCCTGGAAATCTGCAACAAGAATAATGTTCGGGAGATTCAGCGTGCTGACACTCCTGAAGAACGCATGCTGATCTGGAAAAGTCGCAAACAGGCCTTTGGAGCCATCGGTCGACTCAGCCCGAGCTACTGTACCCAGGATGGTGTTGTTCCCCGGACAAGGCTCCCGGAAATTCTCGAATTTATAGAACAGACCAGCGAAAAATATGGTTTAAGAATCGTCAACGTCTTTCACGCCGGAGATGGTAACGTGCATCCGATCCTGCTGTTTGATGAACGCGATCAGGGACAGATTCAGCTGGTGCTCGAAGCCAGCGAGGAGATTCTGGAAAAGTGTCTTGAACTGGGTGGCAGCGTCACCGGAGAACATGGAATTGGTGTGGAAAAAATCAATTTCATGAGCCGCATTTTCAATGAAACCGATCTGGCCACAATGGAAAAGGTCCGAAATATTTTTAACCCGCGGCAGATCTGCAGTCGAGACAAGGTGCTGCCTCAACATACTTCAGAGAATTCACCCAAGGTGGTCCAGGCACATCCGGCCCGACGCGCACCACACTGAACCAGACACATTCTGCCCGCACGACTCATTCACAATTCATTTATTGCAACAAGGCTCCTGAAAGTAGAACTATGTCCCCGCTCCAATCTGGTTTGCAGGAAGAATTTGTTCCCGCTTCCCAAACGGAATTAAGCCGCTTCATGACAGAAAATGCTGCTGCAAATCACAGGCAGTTGTTTCCTGTCGGTGGACGAACATCGCTGGCTGTCTGCTGTCCCGCCAGCCAGACTGGTATTCAACTCTGTACCTCACAACTCAATCGGGTGGTAGATTATCCTGTCAAAGATTTAACGATCACTGTCGAAGCAGGGATGCGCATCGACGAATTGAATAAGATGGTTTCGGCGGAAGGACAGCGACTTCCCCTCGATATCCCGCAATCCAACCGGGCGACAATTGGTGGAGTGATTGCCACAAATACCAGTGGTCCGAAACGGTTTTCCTTTGGAACGATTCGCGACTATGTTATCGGAATTTCTGCGATTGATGGTCAGGGAAACCTGTTCAAGTCGGGTGGTCGTGTAGTGAAAAACGTCGCTGGATACGATCTGGGAAAAATGCTGGTCGGATCACTGGGTACCCTGGCCGTGATCAGCCAGGTATCGCTCAACCTGAGACCAAAACCACAGACGATGTCCATGGTCTGGTTTCAGTTCGATTCCTGTCAGACAGTTGATCAGGCACTGGAAGCAGTTGTGACCTCGGGGACACGTCCGATCGCTGTGGAATATTGTAATGCCAAAGCAGCCAGACAAATTGCAGCAGAAGCCCGCCTGGAACTGCCAGCGGATCATCATATTTTGTGTGTCTGTTTCGAAGGGCCTGAAAATGAAGTTCGCTGGCAGACCAATCAAATTGCCTCTGAATGGAAACAGTACTCTCCACTGAGCGTCCAATCTGTGGAGACCGAGGAAGCCACACGGCTTTACAATGCATTTACCGAATATCAGACATCTTCAGATGACCCGGTGACACTCAAAGCGATCCTGCTCCCTTCACAGATGATGAAATTTGTGGAAATGGCTTCTCAGCTGAATATTGCAGTACAGGCACACGCCGCTGATGGAATTGTATTCGGACATTTACCCGACTCTGCCAGTTCCCTGGATGATGTTCAACAGATATTTAATCAGTTGAAAACAACCATTGACTCGAGAACAGGTTATTTAAACATCTATCAGTGTGAGTCTGACTGGTCTGACTCACTGCCTCTTTTCTGTTCGCCTCCCGCAGGCTGGGATCTGATGAAACAGTTTAAAAATGCGTTAGACCCTGAACACCTGCTGAATTCACAACGGTTTAATGAGCTGGTCCAAAATTAGAATCGTGCCCTAAGCAATCTCCTTTGACTAATAGAATCTCGCATACGAGTTAACATATGAAACCTGGCAGTTCTTTCTCTCAATCCGTTGATGTCTCAAAAGATTCCACAGAAATCCCCGGTTCTGAAATCCCTTACGAGAAATTTCTGGACTGTATTCACTGTGGTCTGTGTACCGCAGCCTGTCCCACTTATCTGGAAACGGGGAATGAAAACGACAGTCCGCGTGGACGCATTTACCTGATGCGAGCCGTGGTAGACCAGCGGGTTGAACTATCTGACGCCGTGCGCGGACATCTGGATCTGTGCCTGGACTGTCGCAGTTGTGAAACCGCCTGTCCTTCCGGAGTCCAATATGGCCGCCTGATTGAACCCTTCCGCGTCGATATTCAGAAAATGGATGCCCGCCAGGGCAAAGGGGCACAACAGGACTGGTTCCACCGCTGGATCCTTTACCGCCTGTTTCCTTACCCCGGTCGAATTCGGATGACATTAGTGCCGGCACGGATCATGCAGGCTCTGCGAATCGACAAACTGATGAATGCCTTGAAACTGACCAGCCTGCTGCCGGACAAACTGAAGCGCATGAATGATCTGCTGCCACGCCTCAAGCCGGCCGAACCCGATCTGCCGGAAGTTCTGCCAGCCCAGGGCACGCAACGCGCCCGGGTTGCATTTTTTACTGGCTGTGTCTCAGAAGCGATGTACAGCCATGTGAATCGGGCCACCGTTCGAGTCCTGCAGGCCAATGGTTGCGAAGTCGTGATTCCCCAGACCCAGGCCTGCTGCGGCGCCATCCATTATCATAGCGGTGCCGACCAGGCTGCATTGGAATTTGCACTACAGAACCTCTTAGCGTTCGACCTGGATGATATCGATGCCATCATCGTCAATGTCGCCGGCTGTGGTGCCATGCTGAAAGATTATGGCCATATCGCAGAGGAAATCGAGGGAGTTTCTGAAGAACACAGAGAGCAGTTGAAACGGCTGGCGTCAAAGTTCAAGGATGTCTCCGAGTTTCTGTTTGAACTGGGTCCGATTGCACCCCAGGGAGAAATTCCCTTTCGCGCGACTTACCATGATGCCTGCCATCTGGTCCACGCTCAGAAAGTTCAAAATCAGCCCCGCAAGCTGCTGGAATTGATTCCCGCACTTGACCTGATTCCCCTCAACGAATCGACAATCTGCTGCGGGGCCGCAGGCAGCTATAACCTGACACAGCCGGAAATGGCGGACCAGTTGGGCAAACGCAAACTGAACAATATTCTGAAAACCGGAGCAGAAATCGTCATCAGCGGTAATGTAGGCTGCACACTGCAGATCGATTCCAAACTCCGCCAGTCTCAGCAACCACTCTGGGTGGCGCATCCCATGGAACTGCTCGATCTCAGCTATCGCGGGCAGAAACCGTCATTTTAGATCGCATCAGAGTTCATCATAGCGTCTCTTTAGCGTTGATCCCCGGCACCAATCATCCTGGAGCCGCTCCAGGAAAACGGAATACAGTCTGTACCGTTCGATTGAACCCGCTGGGCAGAACGACTAATCTACACCACAGAGTCGCTTAACCAGTTACTGTTTTACGATAAAGAGTTTACTCATGTCAGATCATCTCCCCATCCAGGCCGTCGCCTTTGATCTGGATGGTTTAATGTTTAATACCGAACACGTGTTTTTTCTTTCTGGTGATGCACTCCTGCAGCGTCGTGGCAAAACGATGACCCCCGATATCCTGCGGGGCATGATGGGACGTCGGGCTCTGGAAGGATTTGAACATCTCTCCAGCCATCTGGAGAAGCCGGAAGATCCTCACGAACTCTGGCTCGAAAGCCAGGAAATTTTTCGTTCGCTATTGCAGGAACACCTGAAACCCATGAAAGGGTTGTTTGAGCTGCTGGACTACCTGGAAGAGTTGGATATCCCCAAGTGTGTCGCAACTTCATCTCCACGGCCTTACCTCGAGACTCTGCTCGTCCAGTTTGACCTGACACATCGTTTTCCCATCAGTTTGACTGCGGAAGACGTCACCCACGGCAAGCCTCATCCGGAAATCTATCTGACTGCTGCTGAAAAAATGAGTGTCACCCCCGAACGGATGCTGGTCCTGGAAGACAGTGAGACAGGTACGAAATCGGGAGTCGGAGCAGGGGCATATGTGGTTTCGATTCCACACGAATACAGTAATTATGGCGACTTCAGTTCGGCTCGGTTCATTGCTGACAGCCTGACCGATGCGCGTGTGCTCGACCTGTTCTCGCCTCAACATTCATAATCTGCTTTGCTCAAAAAGCAGCGTTCTCTATGCCGCGATCAGAGGATAGCGATTCAAAACGAGTGAAGATTAAAATAGAGGTGCACTCAGATGCCATTTCAAACTTCCCTGGCCTGGTGTGATCACTGAATCAAACTGAATACACGCGGCGTTGCCAGGTTTGAATGTGATGTAGCCACCACCGATCAGTTCCGAAGTACAACGTGCTACATCAGGCATGTGTGCGACGACTGCGACACGTTCATAAGCAGTCTTACTGACGAACGAGAGCAGTTCCTCCAGATTCATACCGAAACCAAGCCAGTTCTGAGGATGACAGAAGTCGTCATCCAACTCCGCTACTTCCTGCAGGATCCGTGCGGTTTGAGTGGTTCTTACCAGCGGGCTGTGCAGAATCAAGTCAGGGCAACTCTGATGCTCGACCATCCATTGCGCCACCTTGCGAAACTGATAACTGCCATGTTCGGTCAAAGGTCTGGCAGAATCTCCTCCAGGTACAACGCCGGCATGCTCCGCTTTTCCATGCCTGATAATAATCAGCTCCATCTAATTCTGCTTTCCATCTTATTTCAGGGTGTTACCAGGTTTGTTTTTGTTGCCGCGGATGGCTTCAGATGCGAATCCATCCAGCCATACATCAACTCGCGTGATTCATGCGCGACAGAATGACCTTTTCCGTGTACAAAAAATGCGAAGTTCTGCGGTGCCTTTTCCAGCTCGTACACATCCATGACTTTGAGTAACATCAGCACTCGCTGGCGTTGAGTCAGGGGATCTCCATCATTCAGTCCGGACAGGTCCAGAAAAGCCCGCGGCGCGATCAGAGCCATGATTTCATGAAAATCAATCGGAGGCAGTTCCCCTTTCAACAGGTCAGGGCGGATGTGTTTAAAGTAGATATACCAGTGATCGCGGGACCAGGCTTCCACTTTTGAGTTCTGGCGGAAAAAAGAGGCACTGCAGTTACCAGCGGCGGCCTGGACACGATCATCATAGGCTGCGAGAAACATCGATCCATGCCCGCCCAGAGAATGTCCCAGCACCCCAATTTTATCGGGCACTACTTCTTTCATTGTCTGCAGCACATCGATGGCAATCGAGTGCTCGTAGGTAAATTTGCCCACAGCAGTCCACTCGGGATGTTTTTTGTAAAATGCCTCGGTATCGTAAGGACCTGCTTCGGGAATGCGGTGACCGGCAACAAAATGGTCGGGAGCAATCACCACGTATCCTCGCCGACATAAATGATCCAGGTAGGCTTTATCGGGATTCTCAATCAGGCCGGCTGCCCGCGATTTTCCCTGTTTATAAGTTCCATGCAAAGCAACGACCGCAGGAGCCGGTCCCCGCAAGAACAAAGGGACTCCCAGGTAAGCATGCGCCCGTTCATCATCTTCGACCTGATAACTGATCAATTGTCGGCGATAGACACCATCCACGATCACCGTATCATGAAACTGAATTTGCAGGTCTGGTTTATCAGGTTTGAACTGGTCTCGGATCAGGTTTAGATAGCGTTTTTTGAGCACCTTTTTATGCTCAATCCAATCTTCCGGAGTATCAATGCCGTCAAGCAGATCATCCCAGGATGAGTTGATGCTCGCTGGCTCTGACCGTTTTCGGGTGACACCGTCTTCTGCCTGAGCCGTGCCGACAGGACCTGCCACCATGATAAGACAGAGCCATAATAACGTGGATTTAATTTGCATAGACCTACCTGATATTAAATAATAATGAGGGTGCATTATCACCCAGTCCTGCTATGATTCTCAACAACTTAATCGCTTTTTCTACTGATTTTCTTGTCTTAATTTTCCAAACCTCTGAGCTGGTATCGTCATGAAGATATTAAAACTGTCGGCGAGTTTGAATTATCGATTGCTCTTTTATGTCGCAGTTTTCCTGCCTGTACAACTGCAAGCCGAGCAGGGCATCATCCAGCCCCAGACTCAATCAGGACACAAGTCAGAAGTGATCACAGAACTGATCCAGCCAGCCAACATCACGCATGAACAGGGTGCCGCCTACAGTGCGCGCCTGAAAATCCAGAGACCTGCTGACAAAGATGCAAAATCCCGATGTGAACTTCTGGAAAATGGAAAACCACTTCCATTCCCCCACGCCCTTCACAGACGAATCAGAGAGCAGGGCCGAGGCCACTATAGCCATTGGACTCCCGGGACTCTCTATTTCTCCACCAGTGACTCCACTGACCCCAGAACGAATGGAAGAAAATATGAACTGGTCAGTACCGAATCCTATCTGCAAAAAACAGCATCATTCGTTTTGACGGAATCAAATTCGGAAATTACTGTTCCCGTGGATCTCGATAGAGAATCTCATCCCCTCAAAATGATCTGGCAGAACCTCGACTCAAAAACCACGATCACACCGGCCTGGAAACGCAAAGGAGCGCCTGATCTTTCCAGTCAGTCAGCAATGCTGGCCAGCATTCTCAAACCCGGTATGAACGCGGAAGAGAAATCGATCGCCATCTGGAAGTTCCTCGTCGACTGGCGCTACCACTACGATCCGGCAGAGCAGGGGGACGAACTCCATGATCCCGTCAAATTCCTGAATGTGTATGGTTATGGTTTTTGTGATGACTGTGCGACCAACTTCATGGTCCTCGCCAGAAAAGCAGGTTTGCAGAGTCGCGTCTGGGGCCTCTCAGGACACGTCGTCGCGGAAACCTTCTACGATGGTCAATGGCATATGTTCGACCCGGATCACCAGGTCTTTTATCGGAATCGGCAGGGAAAGATCGCGGGGGTCGAAGAACTGGCAGAACAGCCTCAGATCATCACCCAAACCCCCAGAGACCCGCTGGGAAGCCCTTCTGAACTGATTGCGAAACTGTATACTTCCACTGCAGACAACCGGGTGAATGAGAGGCAACCACAAATCAGAGACACCAGCGTTTTACCGGTACTCGAACCATTAGACTACGTCGAGTTCCGCTACTCCAACCCGGAACGGGTCCATCAAAAAAACAAATCCCACTCTCCAGAACCTCCCTTAGCAGGAGAGGGCATTCTCAAACGAACGGTTCGGGACCTGCATGATCTCAAACAGACTGCAGGCAATCAGCGACAATGGCAGTTAAGCTGGCCTTACGTCTTACTGTCAGGGCACATCGATCTCGCATTAAATTCTTCAGAGATTCATCCACGCATTTCCATTTCGAATGACCAGAAGTCCTGGAGACCACTGCAGGGAGAGATCAAAAAGAACCGCTTGCGTCTCTCGCTCAATGAATGGATTCGGAAACAATCCACGGCCGTCTATCACTGCTTTATCAGGCTGGAAAGTCCGCACCAGACAGACCCGGCAGCACTGATCGATCAGGCAAAAGCGGAATTACGTTTCCAGTTTGCCCCCCGCGCTCTGGCACATGTCCAGAATGACAATAATGATTTTGAAATGAAGCTGGCGACGGAACCTGCAGGACCAACAAAAGGTCTGCGAGTAGAGCTCATCTGGAAAGAAACCGATTGAACGAACTTAAAAGAGATTTCAGTCCCGATAGGATTTATGACAGCGTTTGCACTGCGACTTCAGGTTTTTCATACCGATTGAAAACGCCTGCTGATTTCCCTGTTGAACAGCCGCTTCCAATTCTTTTACCTGCGCCTCTGATTCTGTCAGCCACTGTTTGAACATCTCATCATAATCATCAGAGTATTTGCGTGCAGTTTCATGGAACTCTTCGCGCAGCAGCACTAAAACCCGCAGCCTTTCCTTTTGATCCCCGGGTTTACTCTGCTGTAACTTGCCCGCCAATTCAAAGTTGTGGCTGATCAGCGTCATTGCAGTCACCATGGGAGGAACTTTGGCTGTTTCAACCAGTTCAGGCAGGATCGCATTGGCTTCGGGGACCTTGAAAGTTTTCACATCTTTCCAGAGCCCGGAGTAATCCTTACTTGTCCCCGCCTGTGTCAGAAACTGCAGGGCACTATTCCGATCCAGGCTGCCTCGGCACAGCCCGACTACTGCTGCTGCCGTCGGACCACGATGTTTGCCATGATGACAGTGAATATAAACCGGTCCTTTTAAATCCCGCGCGACTCGCGCAAATGCCAGACCGGCGTCCTCGGAAACACCATCATACCCGATCGGGATATGAATATATTTCATCCCTGCTTTTCTCGCGTGTACCAGATCGGGCATCGTACCATCCACACTGACGATCGTTTTAATGCCCAGTTTTTTGAGTGCCTGAAAACTCTGCTCCCCATGTGGTCCACTACCCGAATAAAACTGCCTGTCGATCTGAAAGACATTATCCAATCCGGGAATACTCAGAGAATGAAACTGGACCGCGTGCGTTACCATTTTGGAATTCGTTTGCTCATTCTGAGCAGCCAACGTTTCAATCAAAATCCCGGTTCCCACCAGACAGACCAGGACCAGTAATCGAATCAATACCATTTCGATCCTCTCACTTTTATACTTTCAGCAGAAACTGATACACTTTCAACCCTATTTTAGAGTAGCAACTACTCTCAGTTTGTTCAGTTTTCTGGTAAAAAGAAAGTCGCTGAGAAAAAAATCCAGTTTGGAGAATCAAATGGCGTACGATGAAGATCTGGCACAAAGAGTTCGCCTGCTGCTGAAACGCCGCAAAGGCTTTTCAGAACGAAAAATGTTTGGCGGAATCTGCTTTATGTTACACGGCAATATGTGTTGTGGTGTAATACGCGAAAGACTGATGCTGAGACTGGGAGAAAAAAATGCCCGTAAAGCGCTGGAAGAACCTGACACGCGCGAAATGGATTTCACAGGCAAGCCGCTCAAAAGCATGATCTATGTGGAGCAGGCGGGGTATGAAAGTGCAGAAGATCTCAAATACTGGATCCATCAGGCGGTCAAGTTTGCACAGTCACTTCCCGCCAAAGATTGAATTAATTAAGGTCGAGCAGATCTCAATATTCGGGTCCGTACCAGTAGCCATTGAATTGATACGGATTGTAGTTATACCACGCTGACTGCTGCATGATTTGAGAATAGGTTGGCAGCGGAGTGACATTCACATAAATGGTCGGTCTGCCCGGTGATATCCCCATCGCTTTGCGGGCACTGATTCGCTGCATTCGCTGTTGTGCCTGTAGAAACGCTCTTTGCTGAATCAGTTTCTGACTGACAGACATTCGCTGATACGCCGGTCCGGTAGCAGCATTCGACGGAATTTTTGTGATATTGATGTTACTCTGAGGGGAGCCGGTTGAGCTGTGATCAGAGCTGATCTGAAGCGGTGGCTGTTCCTGACCATAGGCGGCGGCAAAGAAGAGTTGAGACAGAATCAAAGAGAATATAGAAAAGCGCATGATGAGCCTCTCTCTTCACGGGAACAGAAAAAGTCGATGTAAACTAAACGCAGTGACAAAAAACCTGCGCAGAGACGAACCCCACAAATGAGCCCATCCACTGGAATTCATCGACTCACCCTGTATTTGTACTGAACGATTTCCCTTAAAACCTGAGTACAGTCTGTGCTTTAGAGGCAATTTTGCGGATCAGGGAAACTTTACAATCTCTACCCACGAAGGAGATTTACCCACTTCATATGTCGCAAATCGTTCTAGGGTTCCGTCTTCAGGCGAGATTTTGTACGCAGCCAGTTTGCCATTTTTCTGTCCCGCCGCATACAGGAATCGCCCCGTCGGATCGATATTAAAAGAGCGCGGAGTATCTTCCGTAGCAGCCTGACCGATGGACTTCAACCGACCTGTCTGCTGATCGACGGCGAAACAGGCAATACTGTTATGCCCTCGATTCGAGGCATATAAATAATCGCCCGACGGAGAGAGTTCGATATCGGCACAGGTATTATTACCCTTAAACTCATCGGGTAACGTCGAAACCGTCTGAAAGGCTGACAGAGTCCCCGTCTCTGGATTCAGTTTATATGCAGTGACTGAACTTCCTTTTTCATTATCAAAGTAGAGGAAGCGATTGTCTTGAGATACTGCCAGATGGCGTGGCTCCAGACCCGCTGCCGCTGAGAGCCTGGGGGGAGTGTTCGCTTTCAAGACTCCCTGTTTTTCGTCCCAGAGAAACTGATAAATCACATTCGGACCGGTATGAGGAACAAACACAAACTGATTATTCTGATCGGGTAAAATCGCATGTGCATTTTTCGCAGTCGGAATGGTCTGCAGAATCTCTTCCAGTATCTCTCCCTGTTTCCCCAGGCGATGGACGGCCACTTTCCCTTCACCGTAATACGCCGAAAACAGATATCCGCCTGATTTATCAGTCGCGATGTAGGCGGCGTTGCCTCCTGCCGGGATACTGGAAATGAGTTTCAGTTTTCCGGTTTGTGGGTCTATCGAGAAACTCATGAACTTCGATGCGCTCCGGACGGAGGCAAACAGATATTTCTTTTGTGGGTCAACTTCCAGACAACCGGGTGCCCCCTCCAGGGAAACGTCTTCCAGATGAGTCAGAGCCCCCGTCTCTTCATTCAACTGATAGATGGCAATTTTTTTCTCTCCCCCCAGAGAGATATAGGCATAACTTCCCGCTTCACAGGGAACATCAGAAAACATACAGACCCCCATCATCATCAGACAGCACTGAAGTAAAACGCGCATGACAGCCCCTTGTAGAAAATGTTTGCAACAGATCAGTATCGACAACTCTCTATCAGTAGAGCCGGTCAGGGGTCTGATTTCAAGCGGAAGCGGATTGCAGGGCGCGACCTAAGGCTTCCAGTTCCCGCGCACCGCCAAAGACAATACACACATAAACCTGATCATTTTCAATCCATCTCACAGTTGCGTAATTCCCTTTGTCTAACTGGGAATATTCAACCTGCCCCGGATCGAAAGAGGTTTGTGCTGGCAGGGGAGAGACCTGAGAGGCGGGAATCTGCAGTAAGGCACCAAAAACAGACCGGTTATTTCCAGTGCGGAGCCGAAAAAATCGAGCAGCAGCATCTTGTATGCCTGCAGTTCCTGCGACAACACCATAGGTTTTATTATAGATTGTCAAATGCCCCCGGGAATTCCAGCCTCCCTGTTCTGGCAGACGCGCGGGGAAATGCTGATCGAATTCTGGTAACAGACGACTGTCCAGATTCAGTTCCGGTCCAAACCGGGCTAACTCAATAACCGGTCCCCGGGCAGCCCAGAAGTACGTTAGAATCGCCGCGAAAACCAGGCAGGCAGAGAGCCCCGCCAGAATATTCGGATTATGTCGAAACCGTTTACGGGGAGCGTCCATCGGCGAATTACTGACAGCATCAGCAGGCTCATGGTCAGAAAGCGACTTCAGTAACGTCTCGCGCAGACCATCCGGGACATTGACATCAAATAGAGTCCGGTTCAGTTGAGCGTCAAAAACCGGATCAGCAGCGTAATGACCTGAATCAGTATTTTCTGATTCAGGAAAACCTGATGACCTGGATGGTTCTGACGTGTTCATAATGAAGCCAAGTTTCCGATGAAATAATTATGAGTGAATCGCAGTGACATCTCGTAATGGTTCTGAAAAACGTTCCTGTAAAAATGACTTTGCTCTCGACAAACGGCTCATCACGGTCCCCACCGGAATTGATAATTCTGAAGAGATTTCTTTGTAAGACCGCTCTTCAAAATAATACATCAATAAAGGAACTCGAAATTCCTCGGTCAGTTCATCCAGGGCTTTCTGTAACTCTTGTGATGTCAGTTCGGGCGTTATCGTTTCTTCAGAAGCCAGATCAAATGTCAGACTCAACGAAACGGCGCCTTTTTTGTGTGTTACTTTTTTCAGGAACAGATTTCTCAAAATCGTGCAAAGCCAGGAACGGGCCAGCTTCGGATCACGTAACTGCGACAATTTTTTCTGGGCGATCAAATAGGTCTGTTGTGTGAGATCTTCAGCATCAGCGTTATCGCCAGACAATCGGTACGCATAACGAAACAGCAGTTGATAATGTTCATCAACCAGTCTTGTCAGTTCATCTGAATTGTTATGATTCGATAATGACATAACCTGACTCTCTAAGTAGAAAGATACTGAAACACCACAGGTTATTCCCCAATAAGGTCCTTTTATTGAAAGTTTTCCTGATTTTCGGCTGCATTTTATTTCAAGCCCAAACCCACACAATGAACATTTGACGATAAACCTGCCGCCATATTCACCTCAGGAGCTGATGATTTTTTTCTGTATAGTCAGTGCCTGTAATCTCCCACTGTCCGGATCAGGTAATTCTGAAAACGCTTTGACTCCCGGTACTCCCGCATTCGTCACTGACAACGAGAGAGGAACCTCAGCCAGATCTTCACGGTAATACTTTTCACTGGGGAAAATATCAGCGGGATAGGTAAAGTTGTCCAGCATGGCCAGGGCGGCACAATGTGAGGCACCAGTGGCACTTTCCAGCATCCCCCCCACCCAGCAGGGAATGCCTGCCTGCTGACAAAGATCATGAATTTTGACGGCGTTCGTTAATCCACCGACGCGTCCCGGCTTGACATTCACAAACTGACAACTTTTAAGATCAACCGCCTGCTGTGCGCGATACGGATGTGTAATACTTTCATCCAGACAGACCGGTGTCTGAATCATCTTTTGCAGTTCACGGTGATCTGTGAGATCGTCATGCTGCAGTGGCTGCTCAATCATCGCCAGCTGAAATTCATCAATGGCCTGGAACAGGGCAACATCACTCAGCCGATAGCCGCTGTTACAGTCAATGTGAAATATGTCGTCCGGAAACGCAGATCGCACCGCCTGTAGCATCGGAACATCCCAACCCGGTCGAAATTTGAGTTTGATGCGAGGAAATTTTTCTGCCACCGCGGTCCCAACGGCTTCAATCAAATCATCCAGATGATCCATGACCCCGAAATCAGCACCGACGGGAACTTCGTCACGCGTCGCGCCCAGAGCCGTATGCAGAGGAATCCCTGAAATCCGGCTGTGCAGACTCCACCAGGCATTATCCAGGGCCGCTTTGGCAAAGGGATTGCCTTTATAGAGTGAGAGTGTTTGCTGCAGGGCGTCTCCACTTTCATAATCCTGACCAATCACAGCTGGTGCCAGCCATTCCGATACGGTATGAAATACGCCGCCGGCCCATTCCGGACTATAGCAGGGAGCTGCCAGCGGGGTACTTTCTCCCCAGCCTTCCACAGATCCACTGATCATGCGGCACAGGACAGAATGGATGGCCGCATCTTCGCCATAAGCGGTTCGCCAGGGATAAATCAGGGGCATTGCCACATGATACAATTCAATCCGTTCAATTTTCATCTGTGCTCTTACATCCTAAGTTGTTGATTGAGTTCTGGAATCATTGCCGAGGGGAACAAGACCGGTATCAGGCATCTTCCAGCAGATCCCAGAATTCATCCTCTGCAGCATCAATTTGACTGGCTGACTTTGACTGCGTTTGATTCTTTCCCGCTGGTGGATTTGCAGCAGATCGTCGCGTTCCCGCTTTCTGTTTACGGGCAGACTGTGAATTCTGCGCTCCGCGCTGAGGCGGCTTCTGCTTTCTCTGTTTTTTCTGAGGACGCGGCTGTCGTGATGACAGTGCCCCTTTGGCATGCTTATCCGGTGTGGGACAATCGGCTGCAGGGGGACCCAACTGTGGTTCACCACACTGATTGCAGAGTGCAACCGGACGCTCAGAGCTGTCCAGACCTCTGGTAGCCGGCTTCGGACGGGGAGAAACAGGCTGTGACTCTGGAACTGGCCTCTTCTGCTGTGGTTGACTGATGGACTCGGCCTGATCCAGAATATCGTCCAGTAACAAAGGCTCCGAATCCACCGCTGAAGGTGGAGATACCGGCGATTCCTGTTTCGCTCCCTCGGGAGCCTGCTGCACCAGGTTCTGTTCGCGGGTAATTTCTATTTCCGCTTCTTTTCCACTCGTACAGTCTCTGGCGGAAACATGCACCCGCGCTTCGGCGTCGTATTCAATTAAGACTTCAATTTTTGAGTCCACGGGTAAATCGGCGGGGAGCCCCTCGACCACACAGTTCCCCAGAATCACAAAGGGTTCATCCTGAGAGGCACCACTTTCAATTAACTTCAGATGCACACGCCTCTGATTGGGGGAAACGGTACCGTAGGTATGCTTGACCGATGCGGGTAGCTTGGTATTCGCAGGAAGAATATAGTGAGGAATGCGTTGCTGCCCGGCCTGATCTCGTACCAGAAATCCCAGCGAACGGGCATTCACACTGTGTTGCTTCATTTTTGCCAGACGACTGGCTGCTTCGGATGTCAGAATGGATTCGGCATATTCACGATTGCTCAAGAGCATACCGGAATAATAGGCGGCCCCATGCGCAATAGACTGATCAGGAGGCAGCGACAGATTTCTCGTCGTTCCACTTGCCTGCTTCAAAGCATCACGAATCATAGGCATCCGGGAGGAGCCACCGGTTGTCAGTACGACATCTACATGAGCCCAGCCCATGCCGTTGTCTTTGAGTAATGCTCTGGTAATTCTGGTGGTCTGTTCAACAAGTCCTTTAGTGAGCTGCTCGAATTGTGATTGTGTGATCTGATACGTTTTGCGTTGCGACCCCACCTGACAGGCCATGGTTGTTTTAGGACGGACAGTCAGACTGCGTTTGGCCTGTTCCACTTCATTTGCCAGATACTGCAGGCTTTCCGGATCATTCGCAGGATTGACACCAAACTCGCCGAAAAACTGTTCTGCGATCGTGGCCTGCAATTTACTGTTCCAGTCAATCCCCCCCAGCTTTAAATCCCCGCCACTGGCAAGGACATTCACTTCATCCTTCTGATATTTGACCAGCGAGAGATCGAAGGTACCGCCCCCCAGATCATAAACGAGAATGCGCTGCTCTTCGGCCAGTTCGGCAAACCACATCCCTTCTGCTCCCAGCACATAGCATAACGCAGCCGCCACTGGTTCATTAATCAGATCAACCTGTTTCAGCCCTGCCTGTTTTCCAGCAGCAATCGTTTCCTGGCGCTGCAGATCACTGAATTGCGCGGGCACCGTAATAACGGCTGACTCGATAGGCCCGATGCGTTCTTCAGCAGCAGATAGCAGTTTTTTTAATATAAAAGCAGAGATATCACGGGGTGTGAAATAGCGGCCATCGATTTCCCAGCGGAAATTCGGTTTACCCAGAAAGCGTTTGGCATGTTGAACCACATTTCGAGGGTTCACGATCGCATGCCGTAATGCTTCCGTGCCGACAATGACCTCCGCGCCATCAAACATGGCAACAGAAGGTGTGGACAGTTCTCCTTCCTGGTTGGGAATCGTTACCGGCTCCCCATGCTCATTCAGATGCGCAATACAGGAATAAGTAGTTCCTAAATCGATTCCAACTGCCTGTATTTTCTGCATAAAGTACTGACTCTCTTTACATTAGACTATCACATCTCGGATAGATAAAATATGACAGGAAAGGCCCGTACTGATATGGTATCATGGAACCCGGTCACACTCCAGCACCTGATTCCGGTTTTTCACCCGGCCATTACTGTAAAAATTCCGAACAGCGGAAAAGAATCGATCTGTGAGCAAGCTGATACTCCCTAAAATCTGGCTGATTATCTTCCTGATGCTGTTTTTGTTCAGAAACACAGAACATCAGAGGGGATACGCCAATCAGGGATCCGGGGAACCCCCCGTTTTACTCAATCGGGAAATCCCCCGTTATCTCACTGAACGAAATTTCCGACAGGCTCTGACACAACCATTCTCCGCCTCCTGGTCCAACGTGGGAATTCGGGCCATCCTCCAGAGAATCAGAGAGACACAGAATATCTCGATCATCCTGGATCGACGAATTGACCCTTCCCGTAAACTGAAAATTGATCTTCAGAATCAGACACTGGAACAGGGGCTGGCTCAAATCGCAGATCTGATACAAGCCAGGTGCATTATTGTTGGCAGTAATATTTTTATTGGCCCGGATGCGGAAGTATCAAAACTCAAAACACTATTGCAGCTGAAAGCTGATGCCCTTCACGAGTTGGCTGACTCGCAGAACGCACTCAAATCACGGGTCATTCAACTTTCAGGAAATCATACATTTCACTTTCAGGATCTGGACACGCCTGCTGAAATCCTGCAGAACATCACCAATTCCTACCAGATCAAGATCGACAATGAACAACTGGTGCCCCACGATCTGTGGTCGAACTTTTCTCTGGTCTCTGTGAATGCCACTGAATCGCTCTCCCTGATCCTGATTCAGTTCGATCTGACTTATGAGTGGGCAGGGGAGGCAACTGGTATTCGGCTCGCAGCGGTTCCGGACAAAGTTCTGATCAAACGAACGTATCCCTTGCCAGGAAAATCAATCGATTCGGTCACCGCACAGATAAAGGCACAGTTTCCGGATTTAGAATTAACCAGTTCCGGGAAACTTCTCTCGGTTCAGGCTGCAATGGACGTTCATGAACAGATTGAGCAACTTTTGAATCCTCAAAAGACAGTGCGTCCAGTTCGAGCTGGCAGGGGGAAGGCAGTCCCGCTTAACAGAAGGAAGTTCACACTACGGGTGAAGAAGGTTCCGGTTCTGGCAATCATGCAGAAACTGGAACAGTCGGGTATTGAGTTTGAATATGACAAACAGGAACTGGTGGAAGCAGACATCAATCTCCTGCAGCTCATTGACGTCGCGGTTGTCGATGCGGAAGCCGATGAGTTTTTTGACGCATTATTCAGCTCTTTTAAGCTGGACTATGAAATGCAGGGTGTCAAAATCACATTGACTCCCCAGAAATAGGCGTTCCCCGGTATTTATTTAACTTTCATGGCCAAACTTTCCCGGAACTTTCTGTATTGGCAGCATGGCGATACTTTGAATTAGAGCACAAAATCGGGTAATATCCCGACTAAGTGAGTTGATACAAGTCTTTGTGAGTCTGTAAAACATAATTGCCCACACTGAACATAGGCTATTTCCTGCCGACTCAGGCAATGAAAACATTAACGATAAACTGTTAATTAAAAGCACTTTAATCAACAATAGCCTTCTAATAATCGCCCTGGACCTTGTGGGAAGCATTCGTACTCAACCGAATTGATTCGTACATACCGGTCTCGGTTCTGGGATCAGATCTGGTTCATTACAGAGAGACAAGGGCCCCAAAGTAACAGAGGGATATGTTCTGTACCCAGGTGGGTTACAAAGCATCTCAAATAGACAACAACAGAGTGAGGAGAAAACGTGGCAAGTCCTAAGAATATGATTGTGGCACAGTCTGGTGGACCTTCACCAGTCATTAATAACAGCCTGAGAGGGTTGGTCGAAACAGCCCGGGATCTCCCGGAAATCGGCACAATCTATGCTGGCTGGCATGGAATTGAAGGGGTTCTCAAAGAAGAACTGCTCAATTTAAGTGGTCAGTCTCCAGAAGAAATTGCCCTTTTAAGAGTAACACCTGCCGCTGGTTCTGTAGGAACCTGTCGCTACAAGCTGAAAGAACATCAGAATGAAGACTTTGACCGGATCGTCGAAGTCTTCAAGGCTCATAACATTGGCTATTTCTGCTACATTGGCGGAAATGACTCGATGGATACCGCGAATAAAGTCGCGCAGATGGCAACCGAACGCGGCGTCGACATCGTCGGAATCGGCGTTCCCAAAACCATCGACAACGATGTCGGAGACAGCGAGTTCAAACTGATCGACCACACTCCCGGTTATGGTAGTACAGCCCGTTACTGGATGAGTATGGTTCAGATGGCCAACGAAGAAAACCGGGGAAGTTGCCCCGCTGATCCGGTTCTGGTTCTACAGGCCATGGGACGCAAAATCGGCTTCATTCCCGCCGCGGCCCGTCTGGCTGATCCGCAACGGAAAATCCCCATGCAGATTTATCTTGCAGAGAACCCGGTCAGCATTGAGCAGATTCATGCCCAGGTCAATGACCAGCTCAAAAAAGATGGTCGTCTGATCGTGATCGTCAGCGAAGGTCTCTCCCTGGGAGACATCGGCGAAACCAAAGATTCCTTTGGGCATACCCAGTTCAGCTCCAGCCAGCTGACCGTCGCGCAATTACTCGTGAATGAATTAAATCAACGTGGACTGGCCGTCAAAGGCGCCGCCCGGGCCAATATTCCAGGCACAGACCAGCGTCACAATATCGCCTACGCATCCACCGTCGACCTGGACGAAGCCTATGGAGCAGGGCAGAAAGCCGCTTTACTGGCTGCCGCCGGCGAGTCAGGCTATATGTCCACAATCCTGCGGGCAGAAGGCCCCGGCTACAACGTCCGTTACGACAAAGTCCCCTTACCGGAAGTGGCAAACAGCGAACGCACCTTCCCCAAGAACTGGATCACAGCCGACGGAATGGACGTCACTGACGATTTTGTCAAGTACTGTAAACCACTGGTTGGCAACGACTGGCCCAGTATTCCAATGATTAATGGGCGGATGCGGCTGGCTCAGTTACAGCCTCTGTTCTCGGATCAGAAACTGCCGAAATATGTACCTCAGGCTGACAGATAATTCGAACTTTGTCAGCATGAACTTTGACCGCCTGCCCGGCGATCAAGTGTATTGAATCACTGTATCAGACTTTAAAATAAACATTGGGGAGAAGATTGTGTCGGATAATCCGTTGGACACCAGCTTTGAGAAAAAAAGTGAGTTTTTGATCGGCATTGACTCAGATGGTTGCGCTTTTGATTCGATGGAAATTAAACACAAAGAGTGTTTCATTCCCAACTTCATCAACTACTTTGGTTTGCAGCCCATTTCAAAATATGCCCGTGAAGCAGCTGAGTTCACGAACCTGTATTCCAAATGGCGCGGTGCCAACCGGTTTATCTCTTACACATTAGCACTGGACCTGCTGGAAGAGCGACCGGAAGTCATCTCTCGTAATGTAAAGATTCCGAAGTTGCAGGGAGTTCGTGACTGGATTGAACGGGAAACCAAGCTGGGCAATCCGACTTTGGCTGCCGAAGTGGAAAAAACGAATGACCCGGATCTGGCACTGGCACTGAAGTGGTCGCTGGCTGTCAATGAAATGATTGCCGATATGGTTCATGATGTGCCTCCCTATCCCAACGTCAGAGAGAGCCTGATCAAACTGGATCCGGTAGCCGACATGATCGTCTGCTCGGCAACTCCCAACGAAGCACTCAACAAAGAGTGGGAAGAGCACGATATCGCTCAGTACGTGGATGCGATCTGTGGTCAGGAAGCCGGCAGTAAAAAAGAAACGCTGGGACAGGCCAAAGCCTGCGGATACGACTCAGACAAAGTCCTGATGATCGGAGACGCTCCCGGAGACATGAAAGCAGCAGAAGCGGTCGGCGCTTTATTCTATCCGATTAACCCAGGAGCAGAAGAAGCCAGCTGGGAACGATTCATCGGCGAAGCCTGTGACAAGTTCCTTAATGGCGAATTTGCCGGGGAATACCAGCAGAAAATCATCTCGGAATTCGACAGTTATCTTCCCGAGTTGCCTCCCTGGAAACGATAACAGGTCTCTGGTCGTTTTCCCTGAAAACAGCGGAAACGGATCTCATTTATTAACCACAACACATCAGAAGTAAACGAGAATTTAAAATGTCAAAACACGATATCGGCCTGGTAGGTCTGGCAGTGATGGGACAGAACCTGGTTCTGAATATGGCAAATCATGGCTATTCAGTGGGTGTTTTTAACCGGACAACCAGTGTCACTGACGAATTTGTCAGCAGTAAAACCTACGAACAGAATATCACTGGCTACCATACACTGAAAGAACTCGTCGATAATCTGGCATCCCCCCGTAAGATTATGCTGATGGTCAAAGCAGGACCTGCCGTCGACTCCATCATTAACGATCTGAAAGGCATGCTGAGCCCCGGCGACATCATTATTGACGGCGGAAACACCCACTTCGACGACACCAATCGACGCACCAAAGAAGTCGAAGACGCTGGTCTGCTGTTTATTGGAACCGGCGTTTCCGGCGGCGAAGAAGGCGCTCTCAAAGGCCCCAGCATCATGCCAGGTGGATCTCCCGCCGGCTGGCCACACGTGAAATCGATCCTGCAGGACATCTCTGCCAAAGTAGGCGAAAACAACGATATTCCCTGCTGCGAATGGGTAGGGGAAGCCGGTGCAGGCCACTACGTCAAAATGGTCCACAACGGGATCGAGTATGGCGACATGCAGTTGATCTGTGAATCGTATTACATTCTCAAACACGCGTTGGGGCTGACCAACCAGGAATTGTACAAAGTGTTCGATGAATGGAATCAGGGCGAACTGGAAAGCTACCTGATCGAAATCACCCGTGATATTTTCACCGTGATTGATGAAGAAACCGGCGAGTACCTGGTCGATGAAATCCTGGATACCGCCAAGCAGAAGGGAACCGGAAAATGGATGAGCCAGCATGCTCTGGATCTGGGTGTTCCCACCACGCTGATTACCGAAGCCGTGTATGCACGGTGTCTGTCCGCGCAGAAAGAGGCCCGTGTGCGAGCTTCCAAAATTCTCAGTGGACCAGACAAAAAGTTTGAAGGGGATCGGGACCAGTTCATCGAAGACGTACGCCAGGCGTTGTATGCATCGAAATTATGCAGCTATGCCCAGGGTTATGTTCAACTGAATTCCGCCGCCGAACACTTCGGCTGGAACCTGAATAATGGCGACATCGCCCTGCTGTGGCGTGGCGGCTGTATCATTCGCTCCACCTTCCTGCAGGATATCAAAGCAGCCTTTGACAAAAACCCGCAACTGGAGAACCTGCTGCTGGACGACTTCTTCCGCAATGCCGTCGAAAAAGCGCAACCCAGTTGGAGACGCGCGGTCGCTACTGCCGTGGAACTCGGTCTTCCTGTTCCCAGCTTTACAGCCGCTCTGAGCTACTTTGATGGATATCGTCAGGCTCGTCTGCCTGCCAATCTGCTGCAGGCACAACGGGATTACTTTGGTGCCCATACCTACCAGAGAACGGATAAAGAGGGCACGTTCCACACCGACTGGATTCGTGAACGCCGTCTGGACTCGTAAATCTCTGACCTGTAGCGATCACACTTTATTGTAGTCAACTTGCTTTTCTGCCCGTTAATCAGGTATCACAACTTGATTAACGGGCATGTTTTACAGAGACTATGATCTGATGCTGCATTGCTGTTTGTCCGACGGGCTGAACTCAATTCAGTCAAGTAGACAACGAAATCGGATAATGGGGAAACCCAATCGCGGGGGAGTGGAACAATGCGAATTGTCTTGCTGGGGACCGGTGGTTATCACCCGAATGAACGCCGCCATACTGCCTGCCTGATGCTCCCGGAACTGGGATTGATCTTTGATGCCGGCACCAGTTTTTTTCGCGTTCAACAGTTTCTCCAGACGCGGGATCTGCAGATTTTTCTCACACATGCCCACCTCGATCATATTGTCGGACTCTCATTTTTCCTGCTTCCCATGCTTACTGATCAGGTCAATTCTGTAAAACTATACGGCGAACCCTCCAAGCTGGCTGCAATCCAGACGCATCTGTTTTCTGAAGAAATCTTCCCCTTACTACCCGATTATGAATTCACGCCACTTCCGGAAACAGTCTCCGTCAGAGAGCAGGGAATCCTGCAGCACATTCCCATGGAACACCCCGGTGGCTCAGTGGGTTATCGCATCGACTGGCCCGGACATTCGCTGGCCTACATCACAGATACAGCCAATCCCAGGCAGCATCTCGAATTTGTAAAGGGTGTCGATCTCTTAATCCATGAATGTTATTTTCCGGATGACATGGCGGAATGGGCCGACAAAACCGGGCACAGTCATACGACCCCCGTCGCGGAACTCGCGCGGGATGCCCAAGTAGGAAAACTGGTCCTGACACACATTGACCCACAGCAGACAGGCGATGATCCCATCGGAATTAAGGTCGCCCAGCAGATCTTTCCCAATACGATTCTGGGCGAAGACCTGATGGAACTGGAATTTTAAGCACAGAAACTCTCATCACTTCTCAGATCATTTTCAGGTAAGCAGTCAGCCATCATGACGAAAGAAACATCATCCAGCACATTTCTTTCTCAGGATCTTCTGGAAGCATTGCGAACACCAGAAACGTGCCATCCCCTGGAATGGAGTGAGACACAGCAAGAACTGGTTGACCCCCAGACCAGCCAGACTTACCCGGTTAGCAAAGGGATTCCCCGTTTTGTTGAACAGGAACACCTCTCCAGTTTTGGTCTGCAGTGGAATAAATACGAAGTCGCACACGATGACGAAGACCAGGCTACATTCACCGCGAAAACGGGGATGGCGCTGCACGAACTGAAAGGCCTGAAAATACTGGATGCCGGCTGTGGCGGCGGACGCTACTGCAAAGTCGCAGCCGAAGCAGGGGGCATCGTCTTTGGAGCAGACCACACCACTGCCGTCGAAAAAGCACAACAACTCAATGCGCATCTTGATCAGGTGAACCTGGTTCAGGCTGATTTAAAACATCTGCCATTTGAACCGAAAACATTTGATTTTGTATTTTCCATCGGGGTCATGCATCACGATAAGGACACGCGCGCTGTATTTGATGCTGTTGCACGTATGGTTAAACCAGGTGGAAAATACTCCGTCTGGCTCTATCGCAGGAATCAGTGGTGGCAGGAATGGATCAACAGCGGATTACGAAAAATCACAACACGCATGTCGCCGGAAAAGCTGGAACCCTGGTGTCGCCTGGGGGCCTGGCTGGGCGGTCTGCCGGTCATCAACAAGGTCCTCAACAAAATTGTCAATTTCAGTAATCATCCCAATTGGGAAAACCGCGTCTGCGATACCTTTGACTGGTTCGCCCCCACTTATCAGTACCATCATACAACAGAAGAACTCAAATCCTGGTTCGAGCAGGCGGGGTTCGAAAATCTCAAAGTGCTGCCACCTGAGAAGACAGGACGATTCTATCTCTGGTGCTATGACCACAATCTCCTGATTGGCAGTGGTGTGAATATCCAGGGAACCAGACCCATAATTGACAAGAGTTGAGAGCTGACACTCTCGTTGAAACCGGATTTAATGCCCTGTTTTCCCCAAATCTGTTATTCATCATTTCCGGATTCAGTAAGGTTTTTTTAATTACAACAAGCTGCCCCTGATGAATCTGAAATAGGTCTGTCTATCATTAAACTCGGGATCTCACTTGACTTTCTGAGCAGAAAAAGTGATAGAAGATAGACACAATTCGAGAGAACATCATGTTATTATCTTTATTTGATTGATAGAGTTCCTCCAGAAATCAAGTAGAGAATGACCTGGAAAATGAGTGGTTCTGCTACGGACAAGTTGAGGGACCCTCAATTCAAAATCAAGAGACCATCGACATCGGTGGTAACCCAGCGCGACAGGGAGAGTCATGAATCCATCGAATCCTCCGACCGGGCAATCGACTCCAGAAATTGAAGAGCTACGCAATAAATACTATAACGCGTCCGTGATGGATCTGCGTATGCCACACGATCATCTGATGATTGTGCGCATCAAACCTGACGAAGACGTCCCCCGCTTCTCGGGTGGACAATACACGACGCTGGGACTGGGCTCCTGGGAACACCGCGTTGATGGCGGTCCTCTGGCAGAATTAGAAAAGCCGAAACTGATTCGACGCGCGTATTCGATCTCCTGTCCGATGCTGGATCTGCAGGGTGACCTGCTGGCCAATGACGAGATTGATTATCTGGAGTTTTACATAACACTGGTCTTACGCCCTGATACGGATGATCCCCCACTCACGCCGCGGCTGTTTCGTCTCAAAGAAGGAGATCGCCTGCATCTGGGGAAAAAACCCGTGGGAACTTACACCCTGAAGCCGGTCCAACCCGGGGATAACGTAATTTTTGCCGGCACGGGAACGGGCGAGGCGCCTCATAATTCGATGAGCATCGAATTGTTAAAACGCGGGCATACAGGACGCATTGTTTCCATGACCTGTGTCCGCTACAAAGGGGATCTGGGATATCTTGATCAGCAGGAACAACTGCAAAAACAGTTTTCCAACTACCGCTACGGTGCTTTCACCACACGCGAGCCGGAAAACATGGATGAAAATCACCCGTCCTATGTGGGAAAACAATACCTTCAGGATATCATTCACCCCGAACGTTTTCAGGAAACATTTGGCTGGTCACCCGCCCCCGATAAAACACACGTGTTTCTCTGTGGTAACCCTTCCATGATCGGACTTCCCGAAAAAAATGATCGCGGGGAACTGGTTTTCCCGGATTCCAAGGGGATGGTAGAACTGCTCGCAGAGCAGGGATACACGCTTTCCACTCCCAAAAACCCGGGGAATATCCACTTCGAGAAATACTGGTAAGTGATCTCAATCCAAGCAAAGTGGTTGCATCCGTCAACGAAAGAAGGGGCTTTAATAAGCCCCTTTTTGTCTTTGATATTCGGCGATCCCGCAGTTTTATTCCGGCGCTGCTTCACTGATTGCGTAAAGAATCAGAACCTTAAAGTGAACACTTTAAGGAGCCAGCCAGGACCTGCGTCGCCAGGCGAGAATGGGAATTAACCCTTACGATGCCTGATCTTAGCTCGTGCACGTCGTTTCTTACGACCAATTTTTCGACGACCTTTACCTGTCTTCTTGGTTCCCATTCGAAGAAATGCCTTTCGTATTTGCTTCTAGATTAAGAAAGTTCAATTGAATCCATTTTATCATAAACCATTGGTATCATTCAGCTTAACAACCAACAGTCATTGCAGAATCAGTCGGGGCACATATTAACCCCAAGATGCAAAGAGTTACTTTAACAGGCTGAGCGAGAATCTTCAACCACGTCTGTTCAAGGAATTTAAGGTCCCTTGAGAAATGTGTCATAAAAACCGAAGATAGAACTCTTGAAAATCTCGACCGACTTCCACCCCCTTACTCTTCAGGATGTTACTTATGGATTACCGCAACTTAGGTAAAGCTGGCGTACGTGTTTCTCCCGTCTGCCTGGGCACAATGATGTTTGGTGGCCCCACCGGTGAAGCAGACTCGATCGCCATTATGCATAAAGCCATTGATCAGGGTATCAATTTTTTCGACACCGCCAACATGTACAGCACCGGTGGATCTGAACTGGTTGTGGGCAAGGCATTGAAAGACAGACGCGATAAAGTCGTCCTGGCCACCAAGGGACGTGCGCCGATGGGCGACGGCCCCAATGACGCTGGCGCCAGCCGTGTCCACCTGATGCGGGAACTGGATCGCAGTCTACAGCGTCTGGATACCGACTACGTCGACATCTACTATGTCCACACTCCTGATTACCAGACCCCGATTGAAGAAACACTTCGAACCCTGGACGATATGGTCCGGTCTGGAAAGGTACGCTATATCGCCTGTTCCAACTTCCGTGCGTGGCGGTTGGCAGAAGCGCTCTGGACGAGTGATGTCCGCAACCTGTATTCATTCAGCTGTGTACAGCCTCTGTATAATATCATGAACCGTGATATTGAAGTGGAACTGATGCCTCTCTGCCAGGAAAAAGGGATTGGCGTCGTCAGTTACAGCCCACTGGCTCGTGGAATTCTGACCGGAAAATACCGTCCCGATCAGCCTTTCCCGGAAGGCAGCCGTGCCTCGCGCGATGATAAACGCATGAAAGAAGCCGAACTGCGTGATGTGAGTATTCAACTCTCCCAGGAAATCGCAGCTTACTGTGACAAGAAGGGAGTCTCTATGACGAACTTTGCGCTCGCCTGGTGCATGGCCAACCCCATTCTCACATCGATCATCATCGGCCCGCGCACCATGGAACAGTTCGACGACAACCTGGGCTGCCTGGACGTCGAGATCACAGCCGAAGACGAAGCCTTCATCGATTCTCTCGTACCTCCCGGAGAACATAGTGGAAAAGGTTTTCAGGATCCGCAATACCCCGTCACCGGGCGGGGGAAATAATCTGCTCAGGCCAGTCCCCCGAACTGTCGTACTGCTTCATACATGACGGCGGTCGCGGTACTGGCCAGATTCAGACTGCGCACTTCCTGGTGCATCGGCAGCTTCAGATTCGAATCAGGATCTTCTTCGAGAATTCGGGGAGGCAATCCGTTACTTTCACTGCCGAACAGGAACACCTGACCGGGTTCCAGCTCTGCATCCCAGACATAGCGGGTTGCGAACTTGGTCAGCTTCCACCATGTCCTGTCCTGTAGCTGTGACTGCACTTCCGCCAGGCTGTCCACGGCTTCCCAGTTCAGGTGCTGCCAGTAATCCATGCCGGCACGCCGTAAATGCTTGGCGTCGAGCTGGAATCCCAGCGGACGTACCAGCCACAGTTTGGCGCCGACGGCAACACAGGTTCGACCGATATTCCCTGTATTTTGAGGGATATCCGGCTGATACAGGACAACGTGTATTAATGGTTCTTTCGACTCGGACATTCTGACTCTCAAACTGGAAAAATTATGATAAAACAGCTACAAATACGGATTTACATGCCTCGTAAGAAAGTGCTGTCTATGTAATACTTAACGCATTCCCGCTATTATACTTCTGTCTCAGGACAGGACCGGCAGAACATGACACAGAGCGGATCGATGAATTCCCTATCTTAGTCAGTCTGTCGCCATAGTGAAATTGGACTCGTTTAATTTCTCAAAACTCATTTTCAAACAAAACCACTCAATAAGATTTTCCGATGTTTCAAAAAGTCACTGACGCCAGCTTCATCAAAGGTGAACACGAAATCCTCAAATTCTGGGAAGTGAACCAGACGTTTGACCAGCTCCGTAAGAAAAATCAGGGCAAACCCAAATGGAGTTTTATCGACGGTCCGATGACCGCCAATAACCCGATGGGGGTTCATCATGCGTGGGGCAGAGCCTACAAGGATGCTTACCAGCGTTATTACGCCATGACCGGGCACGAGCTTCGTTTTCAAAACGGTTTTGACTGCCAGGGGCTCTGGGTCGAAGTCGAAGTCGAAAAAGAACTGGGGTATGGCACGAAACAGGAAGTCGTTTCCCATGGGATCGACAAATTCGTCAACGAGTGTAAAAAACGCGTGTTGCGTTTCGCTGCCCGTCAGACGGAACAATCGGTGCGTCTGGGCTACTGGATGGACTGGGACAATCCCGATGAACTGCGAAAACTGGCAGAGTATGTCGGAAAAGACACAGAAGTCACACTGACGGCCCCCAGCGGCAAACAGATTACCGATAAAGCGGATATGCTGGTTTCGCGTCTGGGGAACGCAGAATGGGGAGGCAGTTACTTCACCTTCTCTACCGAGAACAACGAAACCATCTGGACGTTTCTCAAGAAATGTTTTGAACGGGGTAAAGTCTATCGTGGTCACGACGTCATGCCCTGGTCCGGTCGCGGAGGCAGTGCCTACAGCCAGATGGAAGTCGCCGACGGACGAAAACTGTCTGTCCATAAATCGGTCTTCGTACGGTTCCCCCTTAAAGGCCGGGAAAATGAATACCTGCTGATCTGGACGACCACTCCCTGGACACTTACCAGTAACGTGGCCGCTGCCATCAACCCCGAGCTGGATTATGTCAAACTCCGTGCGAAAAAAGATGATGCCATCTATTACTTCGCCAAAGAAAACCTGGAATACCAGCGGTTGAGTCGAGAATTCAAAGAAGGATTCGGCAAGCCTGAATGGTCCTGGCCTAAAAACGTTCCCAAACTGAAAACCCTGGCCCAGATCTTTAAAGAGCAGGGGGGCTATGAAATCCTCGAAACCATCAAGGGTGCTCAGATGGTAGGCTGGGAATACACGGGCCCCTTTGATGATCTGCCCGCGCAACAGTCTCCCGGCGGTCATCCCAGTGATGAATCGCTGCTGGATCAGACTGGCATCTCCTGCCACAAAGTGGTGGACGGTGGAAGAGACTTCAAAGGGAATCCACATGTCGTTGCCGGTGAAGGTACCGGTATCGTACACACCGCGCCTGGTTGTGGTGATGTCGACCATCAACTGGGAATCCAGCTGGGCCTGGTCGCGATCGCGCCGCTGGGTGAGGATGGACGCTTCGAAGAAGGCTTTGGTGAGTTCACAGGCAGAGAAGCCATCGATCCTGCGACTCCCGAACTGGTATTCGAACACCTGAAAGAAAAAGAACTGCTGGTCTCTGTGGAGTCCTACCCGCATATCTATCCACACTGCTGGCGAACCGGCGATGAACTGATCTTCCGTCTGGTCGATGAATGGTTCATCAATATGGACTGGCGCGAAGAGATCAAAGATGTCACGCGTCAGATTGACTGGGTTCCTTCCAGTATTGATGGTGAGCAACACGAACTGGAATGGCTCACCAACATGCGGGACTGGATGGTCTCCAAGAAACGCTTCTGGGGACTGGCACTGCCAATCTGGGTTGATGAAGAAACCGGAGACTTCGAAGTCATTGGCTCCCTGGCCGAGTTGAAAGAGCGCGCAGTCGAAGGCTGGGAAGTACTGGAAGGGCACACTCCTCATCGCCCCTGGATTGACGCAGTCAAACTCAAAAATCCGAAAACGGGAAATCTGATGTCGCGGATCCCGGATGTCGGTAATCCCTGGCTGGATGCGGGCATCGTGCCTTTCTCAACCATGCAGTACAATACAAACCAGGCTGAGTGGGAAAAATGGTATCCTGCGGACCTGGTTACCGAATGTTTCCCCGGACAGTTCCGTAACTGGTTCTACGCGTTGCTCTCGATGGCAACCATGATGGATGGCACGCCTCCGTTCAAAACGCTGCTCGGTTATCGACTGGTGCTGAATGAAGAAGGCAAGCCGATGCATAAATCAGATGGAACCGCCATCTGGTTCGAAGAAGCCGCAGAGCAGTTGGGGGTCGACACCATGCGCTGGATGTATCTGGCTCACAACCCTGCGTCGGACCTGAGATTCGGCATGAGGAATCCTGATCAGCAAGTGACCCTGGAAACTCCGGAAGGCCCGATCAGTGAAACCAAAGAAGGTGCTCCCACCTGCCTGGTGGAAAGTAAACCTGCCGATGAAATCCGCCGCCAGGTGTTGATCCCGCTCTGGAACTCCTATGCATTTTTCGTGAACTATGCCCGACTGGATGAGTTTGATCCTGCACAAGAACGAATTCCTGTCACCGATCGTCCGGAAATTGACCGCTGGATTTTATCAAACCTGCAGGCGTTGCTGTCTTCCGCGAAAACGGAAATCGAAGGGTATAACTTCGCCGGTTTTCTGAAAAACGCCACAGCATTTATTGATGATCTGTCGAACTGGTATATCAGACGCAACCGACGTCGTTTCTGGCGTTCTCAGGATGCCAACGATACCGATAAACTGGCCGCCTATCAGACTCTGTTTGAGGTATTGGTCACGCTTTCCAAAGCGTTGGCTCCCAGTATTCCGTTCCTCAGCGAGCGCATGTATCAGAACCTCGTCACCAGTTGGGACAATTCTGCCCCGAACAGCGTTCACCTCTGTGATTTTCCTCAATGCGATGCTTCACTGCTTGATGAAGAACTCAACTTCCGGGCGGCACAGGCACAAATCGTTGTGAAACTGGGTCATAAGCTGCGTGATGAATCCAATCAGCGGGTTCGACAGCCTCTGGCGGAATTACGATTCGCCTGCCAGACGCCTCAGCAGGCGGATGCAATCGAAAACCTGGCTAATACGATTGAAGAGGAATTGAACATCAAACAGGTGACGCGTTGTGAAAACCTGGATGACCTGGTCAGCTACACCTACAAGCCGAACCTGAAAACGCTGGGACCGAAATACGGTAAGCTGCTGGGAATGTTACGTCAGCAGCTCCCTGAGGTCGGGGACGACGTACTGGGCCCCCTCAGACGAGGTGAATCGGTTTCCATCGATCTTTCGGGAAATCAGATTGATCTCGCACCTGATGACGTTCTGGTCGGGACAGAGCAGGCCGCCGACTGGGTGTGTGCGGACGAGCAGGGGATTCAAATTGCTGTTTCCACCAAGCTCTCTCCTGAACTCGAACAGGAAGGCATGGCCCGCGACTTTGTGCGGCAGATTCAGCAATTGCGCAAGGAAGCAGATCTGGAGATTGAAGACCGGATCAAAATCTTCTTCAATCCTGCAGATGCAACCGAAGTTAAAGCAGCGGTCACCAACTGGTCCGACTACATCCTGGGTGAAACACTCGGAGACAAACTGGAACAGTCAGAGCAGACAGATGACAGTAAAGAAGTTTCGATCGGGAACAGCAAGGTGACTCTCCGAATCGAAAAGGCATGATCCGAAAACCAAATGGAGCGTAAATACGACAACCGTATTTACGCTCCCTTGCATGTTATTTCTCTGCAGCTTGAGCCTGCTGTTCCTGCAGGCGTTCTACCAGTCGGCCTACGTATGACTGCAACCGTCGGTCCAGTTGAGTATTCTTCAGTGGCAGCTTTGCGATCTGGTCCTGCACCCGGGCTACTTTTTCACTGCCCAGTTTATCCAGGCCATTTAATGCCAGCATGGCCACATAGACGCCTTCTCTTTTCTGATCTGATAACGAAATCAGAGTATCGACGGCATCGTCAATATCCTGCTGAGTCCCATATCTCCCGAGTGCCTCTGCAGCAATACAACGTACCGATTTGGAAGAATCTTCCAGAGCTTTTTGAAGTGACTCATGCGCCTGCGCAACTGCTGGTTCGCCACGCATTAACAGCCCCATTGCTGCCCAGTAACGTATCGCTGCGTTCTGGCTGCTGAGCCCTTTGATCAGCTGGCCCACGCCTGACGGCTTTCCCGATGATGCAAGGTCAGCCATCTTCAAAATCTGTCTGAGTGGATACAGCTCTTTGTTCTGACCAACCAGATAGGGAGCCCCGCCATCAGCCAGGCTGTGAAACTCTGCTTCAGGCAGAAAACCCAGATCTCTGATGGCAAGTATCTTTTTGTGCTGTGCCTGCTTCAGTTCTGTTAGAACCGCTTGATGTTCTGCTGAGTCAGCCAGATTGTTGACTTCGTCCCGATCTGCCTGCAGGTCGTACAGTTCTTCAGCAGGTTTCGTCTCCCAGAAATAAGTTTGGGGCGGCTTGAGTTCACCGGCATCATACATTTTTTTCCAGACTTGAGTCGTCGGTGTCTGGAACATGTAATTCAGGTACTGACCATATTTTTTGTGAGGCATATAGTTCTTGATATACAGGTAACGCTGATTACGGACTGATCGCACCAGGTCATAGCGTTCATCCATTCTGCCTCGAAAGCCAAACAGATACTCTTGTGGCTTCGTATCGTACTGCCCCATGAAGGCGTCGCCCTGCATATGCTGAGGTGGTTTAATGCCGGCCAGACTCAAGACAGTCGGTGCAAAATCAACAAAGCCTACCAGTCGATCTGTTTTCCCCTGGGACTGATAATCCGCGGGGGCCAGCTTGCGAAATTTCGGGGGAACATACACCACCAGGGGAACTTGCAAACCTGAATTATAAGGCCAGCGTTTACTCCGCGGCATCCCGGAACCATGGTCACCATAGTAGAAAATAATCGTTTCTTCAGTGAGCCCGGCTTCGGCCAGCTCCTTGAGATTCTTGCCGACCTTTGCATCCATTTCGGTGATGCGATCATAATACTGCGCCCAGTCATGGCGGACTTCGGGGGTATCAGGATGGTATGCAGGAACCCGAACTTTGGCGGGATCATGAATCAACGTATGCGGGCGATTACGAATTTTACTTTCATGACTGATGGTGTGATTAAAAATCGCAAAAAAGGGCTGTCCCTGCTTTCGATTCTTCCAGTGCGCCTTTCCATTCGACTGGTCCCAGACCTCACCCGATTTTTCTACATTGTAATCTTCCTTGCTGTTATTCGTGCAGTAATAGCCAGCCTGCTTCAGGTACTGTGGGTACAGTTTGATACTCTCAGGCAACTTGACCATACTTCGCATGTGTTCGGCTCCCAGGCAGGTCGGATACATACCGGTAATCAGCGTCGTTCTTGCAGGGGCACAAACCGGCGCGGTCGACCAGCAGTTCAGATAAATCATGCCTTTCTTAGCCAGACCGTCAATGTGGGGAGTATCCGCATACTCATCTCCGTAACAGCCCAGATGGGGACCATTGTCTTCACTTGTGATCCATAAAATATTTGGACGATCCGGTTCTGATTCTGCGGCAGAAAGGCTGATCGAAGTCACACCACTACAAACAATAAACAGACAGAACCATATCCATGTAAACTGATTCAACAGAGCACTTCGAAACCGCATATCTATTTCTTTCAAATCAAAAGTTGTAAAGAACCTCGCTGCCTGAGTTCCCAGAGAGTGTCGCATGGGAAGTGACTCGTAAACTGAGTGTTTTTGATCAATCGAAAATCCGCATTATCTGTTACGGACGTCATAGCATAACAGAATATCCTGATCGCGCAAAAACAGTTTGCCATCAACGACGACCGGGTGAGACCAGGCCATATTTCCACTGCGATCCGGCTGGTTAAAGCGACCCTTTTCTACGTAGCCTTTCGGATTGACTTCCACCAGCGCCACTGGGCCTTTTTCGCTTCGCAAGTAGAGATGCCCGTCTGCACAGGTCAGCGCGCCTTTTCCCACAGAACGATTCTGCCAGGCAGCCTGTCCATTAGCAAGATTGATACAAGTCAGCACACCCGGATCACTTGAGCCATACAGAAAGCCATCCACTTCCACCATGCCGCCATGATGATTCTTCATCTCGGGAGTGAAATACGCCAACTGCGCATTCACACCATTCTGAGCCGCCGACAACTGGAGCAGGGCTCCACCGGTTCCGTATCCGGAAGCGTAAAAGATCGAATTCTTCTCTGCATAGAACACCGGGGCAGAGCAGTTTGCTGTTTTATTCGCCGCCCTGTCATTGCCCCACAAAGGTCTGCCAGTGGTCGATTCAATTCCCATCACACCGGCATGTGTGAAATTCACATACTGCCTGATTCCACCTGTATTAATAGTAATGGCAGAGGCATATCCCGCCTGTGGATTTCCGGGCACATCCGATTTCCAGATAAGGCTGCCATCCTGTTTCTTCAAGGCAACCATGGTTGCCCCTTGTCCCCCCGGGGTACAGATCAGCTGATCTCCGTCAATCAATGGTGATTCGCTGATCCCCCAGACAATATTGCGTGCGTTGAACTCCTGGAGGATGTTTTTGCTCCATTCCAGATTGCCATCTTTGGTGGATAAGCAAACCAGATTTCCATTAGCCCCCAACGCATACAGTCGATCGCCTTCGATGGTCGGAGTTGAGCGGGGTCCGTTGCCTTGATTGTTATTAAATACGGGTCCATTTGCTTGTGACCAGACGATTTCACCAGTGTTGACGTCAATGGCCATCACCGTTTCTTCGTTCGCCTTTGTTCCCATCGTAAACACCAGGTTTCCACTCAGAGAAACCGAGGAATAACCTTCGCCTAAACCTCGTGCGGTCCATAACAGTTTGGGAGGATTCTGATTCCAATCCTTACTCAAGCCGGTTTCATAGGAAATATTTCGTCGATCAGGACCGCGGAACTGCGTCCATCCCTGAGTTGCAGTCTCTCCCCCAGGTGTTGCAGTGCTCTTGCGTTCTTTCATTGTTTTTTTCGGACGGCCGGCAGGCTCACTCGTTTTTTTTGACACGGCGTCCCGAACCGAAAAACGGGTAATCTCCCCCTTCGAAGAAGTGAAGATTGTAGCGCGCTGGCCGATTTCAAACTGACCAAATTCTGCGGGTTTTCCATTGAACGTGACAGGCACGTCTGCGGGAATCTGAAAACTCTTTTCTTTTCCCCCCGTTGTTTTAACGACGACCTGTTTCTGTTCTGCAGAAACAGATTTGATTTCTCCGCTGAAGATTGCCGCCTCGACTCTGCTGCCGAAGCTGATCGTCAACAGACATAACAACACGCTCAATCGACTGATAGATCGCATGAGAATTCCTTCTGATTCGGTGTCACCAGATGACAGGTTCTGAAGTTTGGTAATCAGCAAACAGGCTTCGATTATACTGCGATTCACCCACAGTATGAAGCAGGAAACCGGAATTGTCGGAGATTGAAAACCTTTCCCGACCATTCACAACCGGGAGAATTACAGTATCCGGCATCGATGAATGTCTCATTTCTCAGCTGGCAGCTTGAAAGACATTTCAATGCACACCGGGCGATGATCAGAAACCCACGTCCAGCGATTCTCCGCGTGATACAGTTCAATGAATTCATTCGTCCAGATCCCATCCAGATCCAGGACCGGTACAGGCAATGGCCAGGTCGCCAGGTATCCGTCGCCAGCGATTTCCAGGCTGTTCTTGAAATTCTTTCTCAGCGGGTCAAAGTGCACTGAATCCCCGGGGGTATTAAAGTCCCCCAAAACCAGAACTGGTTGCTGATCCAGTTGAGATGCCTGATCTGCCAGTTCTTTAAGAGCCGCTTTTCTTGATTTCAGGACTTTACTGTAGATATCCACAAGGAAAACAGCGGGAGCTCTGACGTCTGACTGATCAGACTGCAGACTGAATTTCAGATACTGCCCCATATCCGCCAGTCTGCCAGCTGAAGTATCTTCTATCGGAAGACGTGACAGGAAAACGAATCCATTCTGTACAACCTGATAGGGATGATCCGGAAATGTCTGTTTCCAGAATTGCTTCATTTCAGCAGAATCAGCGCCCGCTTCGACCAGGCCGATCAGATCCGGATCCAGGTGACGCATTTCATTGATGGCATGTTCCAGTCCCCAGAGCCGATCACCAATATTCCAGAACAGAACACGTTTCGTCGACTGATCCTGTTTTGATACTCTGTTCGCATTTGTACCGTTTTGAAATTGTGTCTTCCAGCACCAGGTTCCGGCCAGGATCGAGAGTAGTAACCAGATCACAGCAATCCGCCGCCAATGAACTTTCCAGGCCAGCACAAATACGACGAACGCCCCCAGGCTCAACAGAATTAAAGGCGACATGTAAAAGATCAACGTCGAAATGACACTGCTCGAATCTCGGACTGTAAATCGAATGGAGATGGCCAGGCACCAGAAGATGGAAATCAGCAGGACCAATACTTTCATCAGCCAGACCTGAATCGATTTTCGCCACCTGCGTCTGGGAGATACTCCACTTTGATGCTCCTGACGATCCGGATTTTCTGAATTCATGTCTTCGATTTCTGTTGAACCAGTTCGCAATATCGACGGGAATATCGGTCGATTCCCCATAACTTCTGCTGGTCGGGATGGCTTAGGATATGTTATGATTCCACTGCAGGGATGACTGCGAAAGCAGTTGATAACATCACATTCACCTTCAGAGGACTTTACTCACAATGAGCCAGACCCCCGAATCGCGCATCATGGAACTGGGGCACACACTGCCTTCTCCTCCTCAGGCGGTAGGATCATACATTCCCGCCACCCAGTTTGGAAATGTCATTGTTACCAGCGGCCAGTTGCCATTCATCGGCAGCGAATTGATGTTCAAGGGAAAAGTGGGCGATCACCTGCATGAAGACGATGGCTCCAATGCCGCCAGCATCTGTCTACTCAATGCATTGGCACAAATCAAAACGGTCATCGGTGAACTTTCAAAGATCAAACGGGTGATCCGTCTGGAAGGATACGTGCATTCTGCACCTGGATTTGATCGGCAACCTTATGTGCTGAATGCCGCATCACAAATGTTAACTGATATTTTCGGTGATCAAGGCAAACATACGCGTGTGGCGCTGGGGATTTCAGAAATGCCATTGAACGCAGCCGTTCAGCTGGCACTCTGGGTAGAGGTTGAATAATCGGCCAGCTGAAGAAAATGGATTTCAACTCAGCGGAATTGCTTCATTTTAACGGATTGATCAAGATGGTTTGGCCTGAAACAAAGAGAGACTCAAAAACGTTCTACCGCCAGATGGTTCTGACTCATACTTTTGTCTTTCTGCTGGTACTCATCCTGTCAACCAGCCTCGTACAGGGGCAGCTACCTGTGATCACCCCTGGGATCGCTAAAACTGCAGACAAAACCTCAGATCCCGTGGAACCATCCGATTTAAAGACAGAGGCGAGCCGCTGGACTTCCTTCCTGGGAAATCACCGAAATGGAATTTCCGACGAAACGGGTCTGAATCTGGACTGGAATGTACATAAACCAGCCGTTTTATGGCGGGTCCCACTGGGAGGGGGCTATTCATCAATGGTCATCGCCGAGGGTCGGCTCTGGACCATGGCGACGCATCTGACAAAGGATTTTGTGGTCTGCTTCGATGCCCGGTCCGGTAAAAAACTCTGGACCACAGAGGCAGCTCCGACCTATATCGATCATCAGAAACAGGCAAGTGGCCCGCGGTCGACCCCCACATACCATGCGGGTAAACTATACTGCCTGCTACCTGCGGGCGATTTACTTTGTCTGAATGCCAAATCAGGCAAGGTTCTCTGGAAAGTCAATATTTTTCAGATCAGCGGAGCGCCACGACAGGAAGAACAGACTTTATATTACTGGGGTATGTCTGCCTCCCCTTTAATCGAAGGAGACCTGGTTATCCTCCAGCCTGGTGGAAACAACAATAATTCCGTAATAGCAATCAATAAAGATACCGGAAAGCTGGTCTGGGGCGCAGGCAATGATCCACCCGGATATGGTTCTCCCATCGTAATTGATACGCTTGATCAGAGACAGATTATCGTACCGACCGGATCATCAATCCTCTCACTGAACCCGAAAGAGGGAAGTCTGCTCTGGCGCATTGTCTGGGGAAATAAATACAACTGCAACTGCGCAACTCCCGTCTGGAATGATGAGTCACTTTTCATCTCTTCCGCGTATGGCACAGGTTGCATGCGGTTCGCCTTATTTCGACAGAATGAAGAAATCCGTCCCATCTCGCAATGGAAAAGCCTCTCACTGCAGAACCAGTTTGCAACCAGTACGATCAATGACGGCTATATTTACGGACCACATGGAGACCTGGCGGCTGTCACCTATCGCTGCCTGGATATGCAGCGGGGAAAGATCCAATGGCAAACACGACGTGTCGGAAAATGTACGCAGATCGCTGCAGAGGGCCATCTGATCTGTCTCACAGAGCAGGGGACACTGATTCTCGTGGAAGCCAATCCCACAGAATATCGTGAGAAAGGGAAACTGACCGGGTTGCTCAGTTTCAAAGCCTGGGCTCACCCTGCGCTGGCTAATCGCCGACTCTATCTGCGTGATGAGAAAAGGCTGATCTGCCTCGATCTCCAAAAAAAATAGCCATGCAGAAGCAAAACTTCTGTCACGGCTTTAGAGTCTGGTCTTTCAAACAGGTTAATTTGTCTCAGGACTGTTTACCAGTTGCTGTTTCAATGCCTGGAGTTTTCGCTGTTGCTGCTGAACCTGCTTTTCCTGAACTTCAATTTTCTGTTTTAAAGTTAATTCTTTCACCTTGGGAGCCGGAGCGTGTCCAGGGAGAATTCGACGAGGTGGATGCCGAAGCTTTTGTAAGGCCACTTTGTTTTCGGCTTTGATTCGTGCCAGAATGCGATCAGCCTGGTAGATCGTCCGACGTGCTTCTTCGAACGCGGTATGTTCTTTCCCATCAGGTCCGATATATTTCTGTCGTTGGATCAGACCTCTGTTTTCGAAAGCATTATTATTTCTTTCATTTGTGCCTAATCCATTGTTCTCAATGTCACCATTCTCTTTGTGCTGATTTTCAACAGCCCCCAGTGCGTCGTAGAAAGCTCTGACCAGACCTGTCTTTAAATCATCACGATCATAATCCCGGTAGTCCGAATCCTGGGGATATGTATCTCTGACCTGTCTCTGAGCTACCGGAACTTCAGGCTTCTGATCCGCAGAACTGAATCCGGTCATGGTTATATAAAACCCGCCCATCACAATGGCTAATATCAGTAATCGTTTCATGATGCTGCCTCATTCGATCCATTTAATAGAGAACAACCACTGGTTGTATATTCATCGTACTTATTATATTCGATTCATTCCATTTGTTTCAATCTTTTTACACTAAAAAGGGAAAACACAGAAATATAAACAGAATACACAAATAAAAAAGGCCCGGACTGTTAGCCCGGGCCATTTCATTACTTAATAAACATTACCGCATTCAGTTCTATGAATTAATAGCATTGATTGCGTTGGCAAGATCCATAAGTTCATTGATTAAAGCACTACGCAACGTAGTCAGACCTGCGATGGCCCCAATTCCAATAATGGTGAGTAGCAGCAGATATTCAACAAACACAGCACCACGAACCTTTTTCTTCCATCGTCTGGTTTGTGTTTTAATTTTTTGAAACACAGGTCTCCCTTTCATATGTCCAGATAGAAAATCCTCTGGCAATGATCTATGCACAACCTGTACCAATCATTCGAAATCTCGCGATTCTACAAGCGGAGCACGCTGAGCTGGCCGAAACCGCTGAAAACAGCCTGTAACCGCTCAACATACGGCTCACGTCGAAATCAGTACGCGCCCGAATCTGATAAGAAAGAGAGGCAATGGAATGCAATAGTGTTAACAATCAGAAACACTTGCGTTAACCAGGCTTCCAGAAGATTACATCAGCGAAGCATTCGAGAGACTGATGACAGCGAACAACTGGGGTTCAAGGATTAAGCGCTTTGATTGCTGCGTCTCTGGTATCGAAAGTTTCCCAAAGCTGATCAAGGTGAGTTACTTCCAGCACCTCGGTACAGTATTCACTCAAACCACAAATCGTAAACTTTCCACCTTCTCTGTGATTCAGACGATTCCACATCCGGAAAATCACTTCGATAAAAGCAGACCCAAAAAATGAGGTGTGTGAGAGATCCAGAACAACGATGGGGGGAGAGGCAGTCTCGGCAACCTGCAACAGCACATCCGTCAAGGCGTCCAGCCTGGGTTCGTCCAGGTTTTCATATTCAGGCCCCAAAGCCACAACAGTGACCTGACCTTCTTTGACTATTTCCGGTGGATAATCAGCAGGCATAATTGAACTGTCAACTAGAGCGTCGTTTGTAAAAGCCCTCACTGCATTCAGATGAGAACATCAAAGGAACCTACACATAGTAATCCAAATCACTAAAGTGTCAACCAAGAAATCCGATTCGAAGTCCAAGATCTATTGACGCAAGTCTATTAAAACCGAATATTTATCAACACGTTATCCTTAACGTACTCCCCCCAGAGTCATGTTGAGTTTCTGAGGAAAAGTGATGCAGCAGGAATACTACTCGTTTTTCCAGTCCTGCAGCTTGGCTTTGAGTTTCAATTTTCGATTATTTCGGAATATCGTGAGCGTCACAACATCACCCACCTTATGATCTTCTAACGCATCCAGAAGTGAATTCGATCCCATAATTGGTGTTTCATCCATTTGCATGATCAGGTCTCCCAAAACGATCTTCCCACTCTCGTCCCGCCTGATTTCCAGTAATCCAGCCTGATCCGCTGCGCCACCTTCGACCAGATCCTGAACCATGACCCCATGGATGGAAGGGGGTAAAACGCCATTCTTTTTGAGTTTGCCAGTCACAAAATCATCGACTCCCGTGAAATTCAGGCTCGGGCTCTGAATCTTTCCATACTCGATCAATTGAGGAACAAATCGGCTGATCAGGTCAACGGGTACTGCATACCCAATACCGGCGTAAACGTGTGATGAACTGTAGATTGCCGTATTCATTCCAATTAGTCGCCCGGAGCTGTCGAGCAGCGGCCCTCCTGAGTTACCGGGGTTGATGGCAGCATCGGTTTGAATCACATTTCGGATTGATCTACCAGTTACCGAAATGATTTCCCGGCCTAATCCACTGATAATGCCAGTCGTCAGAGTCTGGTCCAGGCCGAAGGGGTTTCCAATCGCCAATACCGTCTGGCCTACCTGCAGGTTGGAAGAGGCGCCGATTTCAATGGGTTTCAGCAGGTTTTCAGGTGCATCAATTTTTAATACAGCCAGATCTTTCGAAGGTGCGACTCTGACACGGTAGGCATTCCATGTCGAGTTATCCGCCAGGGTCACAGTCATTTCATCGGCATTTTGGATCACATGATAGTTAGTGACAATATGCCCCCTCCGGTTCCAGATGAACCCGCTCCCAGATCCCTGCGGCGTCTTCGACTGATTCAAACTGAATCGCCCCAGTTCGAATGCGATCTCGGCCGTTCGAATATGCACCACCGAAGGTGATGCTTCTCTAAAGAGATCGATTGTCCTGATTTCAGACTGGGTCAGATTTGTTGCCATCGGAAACTGATACGATGTCTGTCGGAACTGACGTCTGATCAATTCGCCTGTCATCAGAACAATCAGGACAATTAAAATGAGAATTAACCAGCGCTGGATCGCTGAAGATTTTCTGGATGGAGAATCCAAGCTGTCTGTCCCTGTTTCAGAATAAATAAACTGATTATTTACAGCAAACGAACGAGGCTGAGTACAGAGTTAAAGGACTCATATTTTAGGTCAGAACGCTTCAGAATCGCAACTGCTGCTTTCCCCTTAAGCACTTTCGGTCCGTAGATTACTGAAGTCGGGCTGCAGCAGAATTCAATTCACTGATTGCTTTGATAAAACGTTTTTTCAGTTTGGGAGATAATTCCGGGAATGCCGAAACTACTTCGGGACTTAACATTTTATGACAGCGTTCCACAGCAGAACAGATCCGCTTAATTGCCTGCTCCGGAGTGATTTCAGGCTTCGCTACAACAGCCACTTCGGAACTTGATCCTTGAGGCGCTGGCGCACCCGCTCCAGAGCGGAAAGGACTATAGTCATTGCCGGTGCCTCCAACATCACGCGCATGAGCCCCAACCGTAGCAGGTGAGTCAGACTGCTCGCGGGAACCTGATTCTCCCCGTTCCAGCTGACCGTATTCAGAGGGATCCTTTACCGAGATCGGTTCATCTGAGACAAATGTCACTTCGGAATCGACTGGGTACTCTTCAAATGGTTCCGAGATAGAAAGATCTTCACCATTAACAGCCCGACGCCATGCTTTTAATTCTGCGACAGTCGCCTGATTCTCTTCCGCCCATTGCAGACATTCTGGAGCATCATCCCAGGTCAATGCGATATAGTAATGCGACCATTTGAGATGCTGGTACTGTTCCCGTACATCTCCGAACGTTTCCCAGACACGTCGACGCTGATAAATCTGATCACCACTCAAACCGACCATCGCACCAAAATCAGCATCAGTTCTGCCCTTGGCATATTTTTTCGTCCATTGGGCAGCACATTCGCCAATCACCCAGCTACTGTCACTTAAGGCTTCACGGGCACGATCAATTAATTGTTCTTCCGTCATTTTTGCTGTTGTATCTGTATGATCAATCATAATATTTCTACTGGTCTATTCTGGTAACGAAAAAGCTGTTCTCAATCCCTGAAGACTTTGCCTGGAATACTGAGAAGGGAAATTATGAACCATTGCCCAGGAGACGACTTCTGAAAAAATCGCAGGGCAGATCTAGTCTCGATGCTACACGGATCGAGCAAGGATTGCCACCAATGCGGGACTGTTAGTCACTCAGAAGCTATATTCGCTTCCATTTCTGTAAGCAAAGATCCTGCAATCACCGTATGTCATCACTGATCATTCTGTTGTTAACCTGGGAAGCTTACAAAAATCTTGCCGATCACTGGCCGAATGCTTGACCTAACTTCGATCGGTTATTAGGATTCGGTCAAATCCAGACGAAGAAGAGTCGAATAATGACTGTATCGCTTCTGTTGATTAAATAATTTCAACACAATAAACTCTGGACAGATAAGCGTTTATCAGAGTTAAGAAGCAATAAATTTCAGGGCGCCGTAGCCAAGTGGTCTAAGGCGGCGGATTGCAAATCCGTTATTCCCCGGTTCGAATCCGGGCGGCGCCTCTTAATAATAAAAAAACAGCTTCCCTCGGGATGCTGTTTTTTTTATGCGCAGATGAGTGCGGTTACGGTTATTTTTTCTGAACGTTTTGCAGTTCCACCAGAAATTCCGAGTTCTTCAGACAATGAACCATGCTGATATCACCAGCCAGTCTCCCTCTGCGATCGGTGATCTGATCTGCGGTATTAACCATCCGGTCTAAGCCCTCAGTTAATGACTGCTTGATATTAGCAGACTGACTGGACTTGAGTTCTGAAAGCGCAGATCCAGAGGCATTCCATAAAATCCAGGATGTCGTGATATCATGCAGATTTGCAGTTCCCCTGGGATAATACTGATCAATCCTCAATTCCCAGGCAGCTTTCGCCTGTTGTAAGCTGTCAGCAAAGAATTTCCGGCTTTCTGATTCTCGGTTCTGATTCTGGCTGTATCTCCCCTCGACATAATTCAGATGTGCTTTGGACAGATCGACCAGATCTGCTCTACCCAAACCTGCTCCGTTTGAAGAAAACCACTCCACTGCTGTCTCGATTTGACGGAGATCCTCTGCATAGTTCATCAGACTCGTCTCATCTTTCACCTTGCTGAAGCGATTCTGCTCTTGTCTGGCAATATTTACAGCACGAGAAGCACGACGATATTCATCAATCCCCGCTTCCCCCACCCGAAATTCCACTTCACGGACGGAATGATATTCATTAGCCAGGCTGGTGACCTGCCCCAGGGCAGCCTGTTGACGGTCGCGGTTGTTTGAAACGCCGGCGATTTCATAATCATTTTGTGCCAGAAGCAGCCTGGCATGGACCAGATCCCCGTACCAGCCTTGAGCGGCAGGCTGATTAAATGCCTGCAACTGCTCTACTGCTTTCTGAATCAGGTTTCTCTTCTCATTTAACAGTTGTAATTTTACGTGATTCTGGTTCTGTATCTCGGCTGCCTTGATCTTAGTATCGTAAGCCAGATTCAATGCCAGGTTGTAATCTACCAGCGGAAGCAGTCCCCGAGAAAAAGAATTCTCTGACTGGTAAATTAAACCATTGGCTGTCTCAACTGTCTGCTCGAGTTTCTGACGTACAGCACGGGACGATGACCAATTCTGTTTTGGAACCTGATTCTTCGGCTTGGGTGCAGAAACTGGAGACTGTTGCTCTGTTTTACCAGCCGTGATTTGTGGTACGACATTTAACGGAATGTAGTGCTTGATATCCTGGTTATTATTTTCTGGCAGTACTCCACTGAGACTGACAAGTGCAGTCTGCTCGGATTCCTCATCCAAAAATTGTTGAACAGTCTGTCGCGTTTGAAGACTGGTGTAATTTTGCCGGGGTGGCTCTGGTGATGGCGACTGAGAACTGGATGGTGCCACGACCAGTCCCACCATGAACAGCAGCAGAGAACAACTGATACAGAAATGAATTCGATCGCTCATGAGGATTTTAAATTACCAGAATGGATGAGGTCTAGAAAAAAGAATCTCCGGACTTGTCAGAGCGATCCATGCTGTTTGATTCTCGAGCTTCCTGTTTTACTAAATCGACAAATGCACCAGGACATATCTCAAAAAAATTTAATGGCGTTGTAATACAAATGAGATGTATTTCTGGCAGTCGTCGACGAACTGGTACGAATGGATTAACTGGACCAGCGACATACTTACCTGCAGTTGAGTTTTCCGAATCCAGTTCAGGACCAATTTTCTTAAGCCTGCTTGAAAATAACACTTACCCATTACCCCCCTTTGAAATACACATCCTGAATATAAACAAATTTACACTTCTCAATTTAAATCAATCTGTACTTTTTATATTTTGTTCTGGCTTTAGATCGGGGTGAATATTTACTATGAATCCGGTTATTTCGAGTTTCCTATTTACCCCTGATTACATATTTGCTTCTGGTGATAACTTTTGTTATCGTAACGCCATCATCACAACCGCTATATTCTACCTAATCAACTCAGTCCTTCAGGCTTTAAGTCCCAGACTTTCTTAGTACAACAAATTGACTGAACAGATTATTTGGACATACGGTATTAGATTGCAGCCTGCTTGATTGAGTACAAAAGGATCCATGATGCACCTGCCTGGAATTCTCTATACCTCGGACACCCAAATCGGATTGAAGCTCAACTGTCAACTGGAAGAGATCAATCTGAAGTTGAAAACGATTTTCTGCCATGAGGACCTGAAGCGTGCACTTCAGGAATCGAGCCAGACTGTATTATTCATCGATTTACGTGCCGATCAGTCTATTCAGGAAATTGAGGATCGGAAGTCAATCCTGCAATATATGCGCGAGCAATGTACAACCCCCGTTAAGGTGGTTTCCATCATTGACCAGTTTATTCCCCTTGAGCTACTGGAGTCTGCCAACTTTCTGACAGACAGTTATCTGGAATACCCGCCTGTACCTGAAGAAATTCAGTCACTTGCAGATGACCTGGATTCCATTGATCCTGTGGTAAAATCAACCGACTTGCCAGAATCGCGTCGAATTTTTGATCAAAACAGGTACGTTGTCACTTACACCGAAGCAATGATTCCCATTCTTGATCAAATCACAAAAATTGCCCGGCACAATGTCACACTGCTTCTAGTTGGTGAAACAGGTACCGGGAAAACGACTCTGGCTTCCATGATACACGAGCTCTCACCAAGAAGCGCAGAACCTTTTCAGAACATTGCCTGTGGTGCACTCCCTTCCGATTTGATTGAAAGCGAATTGTTCGGTCACCTGAGAGGATCGTTTACCGGCGCTGATCGCTCCAAAATTGGTCGCTTTGAAGCAGCAGGAAAGGGGACTCTGCTTCTGGACGAAATTGATATTCTCTCATCCAAAGACCAGGCAAAATTACTGAAAGTAATTGAGACAGGGCAGTTTGAACCTGTTGGATCCACAGAGTCCCGCATTTCTGAAGCACGGCTTATCGTCGCTGCTAACGTGGAACTGGATGAACTTACCCGCAATAACAAATTTCGTTCTGATTTATATTATCGACTGAATGTTCTCCAGTTTCGGCTACCGGCGCTCCGCGAGCGTCCCCATGATATTATTCCACTCGCTGTCCAGTTTATTACGGAATGTTGTGAGCAACATGGAATTACCATATCAAAAATACATCGCAGTGTGCCTGAAATGCTCAAACAGTACCACTGGCCTGGGAATCTGCGTGAATTAAAAAACCAGATTCAACGAGCGGTGCTGTTTTCCAATCAAGGAGAATTGACGGCCGATGAATTTTCTCCCAATATTATTGTGGAAGTCGACCAGTCTAACCAGGCAAAACTGTACCAGGACATGGAGAGCAAATCTCTGGCAGACCAGGTGGCAATCAGCGAGAAACATCTCCTTCAGAAATCGCTCTCTGAGAATGGATACCGAAAGACTGCTACAGCGAAAGCGTTGGGAATCAGTCGGGTAGGGCTCTATAAGAAAATGCGCAAGTACGGAATGCTGGAACAAAAGAAATCAACGACAAAGAAGAAAATCCAGGCTGAAAATTAAGCCCGATTTCAGAACCGTCTGTGTTCCCAAAAACACATTTCACTCAGCGATTCCGAGCCCGCAGTAAAGCTTGCTGATTTTACAGACCGCTATTTTCAGCCTGCTGACGGACTGACTCAGAAGTAGTACTGATGGAATCCCCATAAGTCGTTGGCTCAAGAATTCCTCCCGGGCGATGTTCACGGATCAGGAAATTACGCAGTTCAAGAACCGCTGGTCCGAAGAACAGAATATAAATGGGGGGAGCCATGCAAAAGATGATCGGGAATAACAGCTTGATGCTGGTTTTGCTGGAGTTCTCTTCAGCCCGTTGTCGGTATTTTCTTCGTACCCCATCGGCAAAATCGATCAATGCCGTCGAAACATTTGTCCCCAGTCGCTCTGTCTGCGAAATCATTAAAGACAGGGCATTCACGTCTGGTGCATCAATCCGTTTAGCAAACTGTTTTAAAGCATCAGCCATGGAGTTTGCATCAGCATGCCTGCGTATAATTTCAAATTCGACTGCGATGTCCGGGTGAGAAAAACGGACTTCATCGGTGACGCGTTCTAATGCCGTGCGTAATGGGACTCCACCGGTCAGGCACATCATCACCAGGTCAAGTGCATCGGGCAGACCTCTCTGGATGCGATGCACACGACGATTTGCTTGATTTTGCAGGACAATTCGAGGCAGCCCATAGCCTGCACCGGCAATGAGTAATCCAGCGATCAGAATAATTTCAGGCAGGTTCGAACCGGGATCTGCCAATACACAACCGACGCCCGTCCCAATTAAAACAAGAACAACAAGCATGTTTCGAGTTGCCAGATATTCCACCAGTGCCGTTGAGCGATAATAACCGGCTCGTTTCAAATCAAGCTCAATTTTACTGATTTCCTGACTCGACTGTGGAATCACACCAGCAAGCGCACGACTGAAGACACCAACCTTAGATGTTTTGTAATAATTGACACCTCGTTCATCGAATTTTGAATTCTTATTCCTGCCTGTACGATGGCCTGCTGAAATTGCGTCTCCGATCAGGAAGATAACAAAACAGACTAACAGGAAAGTGGCAACGGTGACGATTTCGATAAACATGAATATCTCTTTAATAAAAAACCGGTATCTTTCTGACAGTCAACCAGTTCGTGAAAGGCCGAATCGACGTTTAATAATCTGTTCTTAAAAGTGTCGAAACCCAGAGGATCCCGATGACTTCCAGAACAATTGCAATCAACAATAGAATATTACCAATGGGATCGGTGTAAAGATTGGAAACATGAGCAGGAAACGCAACCAGTAACACAACAAATGCTACTGGAGCCACTATGGTCATCAGTAGAGCGGAGGCACGTCCTGCTCCTGTAGATGCTTTCATCTGGCGACGGTAGTTAATGCGATCTCGAACCACGTCCGCCATTCGTTCCAGATTCGCAGGCAGATTTCCACCCGTTTTCCGATACAGCATGAGTGTAGACGTTAATATTTTCAGATCGATCAACTGGATTCGGCTGGAAAGTGACTTCATCACAGCTGGGACTGACAAATTCATATCAAGTTGGCGGGCACAGCGTCTGAATTCAAAACTCAATGGCCCTTTGGTTTCTTCACCAACTATCGTAATCGCCTGTTCGAGACTGGCACCTGCATGCGTAGAGCGCGCCAGTAAATCGATCATTTCCGGAAGCTCTTCCTGAATGGTCTGCATGCGTTTTTTACGTCTGTAGTGCAGAATAATCAGAACAGCAATCATTCCCCCAATCATCCCGGCTATCCCCGCCAGCGGTTGATTTGTGTAAATGAAAATACTGCCGCCAATTGCCAGACCGCAGGCAATCAACAGGAGAAATGCACTGAATGGAGTAAAATCAGAGCCGTTCTCAAGAACCAGTCGATCAAAACTCTGATCGAATTTTCCCAGCACACTGGTCGCAGGCTGTTGATCAAATACATTATGGATCCTGCGCAATCGAGGCCGTTTTGAAAACTTTTCACCTTTGGAACCAGCCACTCCGGTCAAATCACGGACAAACAGATAAGCTGCCAGTACAAAAACTGTCACTGCAGCAAAACAAATCAATGCTATCGATGAACTGTCCACTACAGGAGTTCTCCACTTACTCGTTAAAACACAATACTCAAAACCAGGGACAAAAGGTCTCTGAATTCATTTTTTACTTTTTCTCAAAAATCTGCTGGCTCAATTTGATTCCTGATGATTCCATGCGTTTGAGACAAGCAGGGCGATACCCGGTAGCATAAAATTTACCCTGGGCATTTCCCTGATCATCAATTCCTGTTTGCTCGAAGCCGAATATATCTTCTACTTTGTAATCTCCCTGGCTGTTCAGTGAGACGATCTCAGAAACTTTCGTAATGCAGCGCTGACCGCCTTTCAGACGAGACACGTGCAGGATGATTCCGATTCCGTTTGCGATATACTGCCTGATCACCGGCAGTGGCAGATCAAACCCACTCATGGCCACCATCATCTCCAGTCGGGCCAGTGCATCACGGGTATCATTGGCGTGAACGGTCGTCAGAGAACCTTCATGGCCTGTATTCATCGCCTGGAGCATATCCAACGCTTCTGCCCCCCGCACCTCACCGACAATGATTCGGTCGGGACGCATACGCAAACTGTTTTTCACAAGCTGTCGCTGCGAGATCTCTCCTACACCTTCCGTGTTGTCTACTTTAGTTTCCAGCCGAACGACATGCTTATGCTGCAACAGCAACTCAGCTGAATCCTCAATAGTAATCAGGCGTTCTTCACGTGGAATAAAGTTCGACAGGGCATTCAACATCGTTGTTTTACCACTGCCGGTCCCCCCTGAAATTAACATACTGATCCGGGAATCAACCACCGCAGCCAGGAAGTCAACGATCTCTGGTGTGACAGATTTTTTTTCTATCAGATCATCAATCTGCAGGGGCTTCGTCCCAAACCTTCGAATCGATAACGAGGGGCCGTTTAACGCCAGTGGAGGAATAATAGCGTTGATACGGGAGCCATCAGGGAGCCTGGCATCGACCATGGGATTAACTTCGTCGATCCTGCGGCCAACGCGTGAGACAATCCTCTGGATAATTCGCATCAGGTGCTGATTGTCAGCGAAAATGACATCAGACTCCTGCAATTGTCCCGCCTTTTCAATATGTATTTCATAGGCATGATTAACCAGGATATCACTAACTTCAGGATCCTGCATGAGTTGATCGAGTGGCCCCAGCCCGAAAACCTCACTTAACAATTCACCCAGAAGTCTTTCCCGGTCAATCCCCTCAAGCACTGATGCGTGATCATCACAGATCTCCATAGCGACTGCACGCACTTCTCCAGAGAGTTCCTTTTCTGAAATCTGGGCCAGCATGGACAGATCAAGGGAATCCACCAGTTCCTGATGAATGATTACTTTTTGTTTCTGAAATCGAAGTTCAGCTTCCCTGTTCTCAGGAATGTAACTGATCGGTTCCACAAAAAGTTTTTTCGTACCAAGTGATTCCATGCTAAACCTAATATTTATGAAGATTTGTTATCCTGGCTTAAAAGAACCAATTGCCTGGATATAATACCCCGTCAATTAATCCTACAGCCGTTGAAGTCGAAGCGCACCCTGATTGTCACATGGAGCTATGCTCATTGTTAACGATCAACGCCGCTACTTACGATCATCCGATATCGAGTCGAGAATCACACACGATCTGACAGCAGTTACAACCCACTGACAGGTGTCGAAATCTCCGAAGTTTTGTTATTGGACGGTTTCATCGTAGTCGTTGTTTTTCCGGGAGGGATTACTTCTGAAGCAATTGGTGTCTCAATTGCGTCAATCCAGTTCTGACTTTTGTAGGCACGATTACCTTTGAAGTGCACTGTATTCAGACTGCCCCCACGATAGATATCCATACTGGAAACGCGCTGATTGGGCATGAAGCCTAGAATATTTGACAGTGTCAGCCGATCGCTGGCACGTCCAGCAGACACCACCTCTGTATTTTCATCAGGATGGCGTAATGCCAGACTTAATATGCCATGATCCTCGACCACTTTAAGGACTTTGCCCTGTTCCGGAGAAACCTCAAGAGTAACAGGGTGATCCATGCCACCTCCCTCTCCCACCTTGTGGCCGGGGACAGCCTGGTCTCCTACAGCAAGAACGCGTACTTTTTCCAGCAGCGTAATTGTGGTTTCAGGTATACCATCCGTTTCTTTGGAACGGAACAGAACATCGACAATAGTACCCGGCCGGGAAAAGCCAGCGACATTCCCAATCTTGTGGATTGCGACAGTAACAGCACGGTTTCCAGGTTCCAGGATTTCTGAAATCCCGGGTCCCATTCCATTGGCAAACAGATCTATTGTATGAAAAGGCTGACCTGCTTTAATCGCTGTTTTAAGAGTTCGACCTGCGATATACTGAGTCATCATAATCCGCTGTTTGCCTTCAGAATCAGCATCATAGCGTTTGGAAAGCAGCTCGGGAGAGATTTGCAGTAGTGAGATATCGTCGAGCGAAAGTTTCTGCCCCGGTACCAGATCACGCGAAGCAATTGGAAGCACTATTTTCTTAGGTCCTGCCGGTGGATCTTCAGCCAGAACGAAAGGCTTTGGCTTCTCATGGAGAAACTGCCTTACAGTATATGCTGCACCCAGACCTAATAGGATTGCGAAAATCGCTGCCGTCATCGTTCCTGGACTAATTTTTGCCACGCTAACTTCCCTGAAATCTTCGGATATTGAATTATAGTTTGACTTCAACTGGTGTCAGCCTTAAGCAGACTTCAGATGAAATACACTCTTGTTTGATTACTGTCGGAATTTAAATAGCTCTTTTGATTATTCGCTTGACGCTGAAATTGTAAGATCGAGTCCGGCAGGCGCTTCACCATCTGCATCACTCACACTAGTGGAGTCAATATATTGGCTGGTGACACCATTGAACGAATAACTGTAAGACTGATCAAAGGTCTCAATCGCAACGGCCACATCTCCAAACTCCTGAACGATCTGATCTCGCAGAGTGACAACTCCTGGCAAAAGACCCAAAAGCAGAATTGTCATCAACAATACCGTCGCAAAAGGGGAAACACTCCCACCTTCTTCATTCCATAATTGACAAGCAATTCTCATTCCCACTCAAATCCCGTCTGAATAAATTCTAGACTGATATTTTACAAATATTACCTACTCAGGCATCTTATGTGCCAAAGTCGAACGACTTTAGAAATCATCTGTTTCCGGAGGGGCGTCTCCGGAAACAGATAATAAAATTTCAAGCAGGCAAAACTTAGCCACCAGCTGCAGCTGGAATCTGCACGTTGATACACTCTGGTTCTGAACCAGATGCATCAGCGGTCGTGTCGCAGAAGTCTGTCAGGTCAGCGAACACTGAACCAGCTGTGCTGGATGTGTGTCCGGTAACACCTGAAAAACTGTAACTTTGATTAATGTTTGAAATAGCTAATGCAAGGTCACCCAATTCCTGAACAACCTGATCACGAACGGTGGCCAAACCAACGACAACACCCAGAACCAGGATTGTGCCGATCAGTACGAGTTCAGACGAGACTACAAAACCGGCCTCATCATTCCAGAACTTAGTAAGCATGTTCATTCTAACTCCTCATTATTTTGTGAACTGTTTTATTCAGTTCGTTTGAACATAGTGAAAAAAATTGAAACATTAGTAGTTGTAGAGCAAATCAAATAACAACATGAGTTAATCCGCTGACTCTGGAGTGAACTTTCACCCCGGCAAAAGATAATCGTATCGATTAACCTTCTGCTTCAGCAGCGATAATGTTGATACAATGATTGTCTTGTCCAGCTGTAATTGTGTCTTGATCACAGAAGTCCAGGTTGTCGTTGAAGACCGACCCCGATGTGCTGGAAGAGTGACCAGTAATCCCTGAGAAGGAATAGCTCTGGTTACTGTTAGAAAATGCAGCGGCAACGTCTGCAAGTTCCGCGATGACCTGATCGCGCAATGTAGTCAGTCCGACAATCATGCCGAGAACCAACACAGTAGCGATCAGCACTAATTCTGTTGAAACGACGAAACCATTTTCATCATTCCAAAACTGCTGAAACATCTTCATTCTTACTCCTCACATAGATCAAATGGTTAATGCCAACTCGATGCACTGCAAGCAAATGCAGCTTTTAACATTCGAGTAAATTAACTCGTCTGCACACGCCCTGCGCAGACGTTTCAAAAATACAGCAGACGATGTGCCATTCTGACCCACAATACATATTTTTCGCATTTCCGCTCCACAATGCATCTTGCGCCTTCTCACAATATCTGAAAATAACATCATCATCGGTAAAATCCTCAACTTTCGATTTACGCACCAATTCCGGCAAATTTTGAATTGACTGGTAGCCAGTGAGTGCTACGGCGCAATCATGTTTCCAACTGTTAACACTCTGAAACAAAGTGTTACCCGCAATGCACAGGTTGTAACATACGGATTCTTGACAGAGTCATTCAGATAATGAGGAGCAGGGAACCATGAATGATCGCTCTTAAAGCGATTCAGTGTCCTGACTTGATAAGTCAACCTGAAAGGGAAATTTCCCGCGCCACAGTGCCAGTGCACGACCTGCATGCGACAGGAATGTATAGCTGCCTTGTATCTCAGATTCAGGCATCTGCTGGATAGTCTCCACAAGCCAGTGGCCGGCTTTCTGAAGCGTTTCATCCGGAGGTAAAACTTCTGGAGGTGCCAGAGACCACCATTCCATAGCATGCCCGGTTGCCAGAACACGGCGCGCGACAGGAGTGAATTTCTTCTCGGAAGCCAGATCCAATGGTCGGCCATCCCAGTTTTTATCCCAGAAGCCTTCCTCGGACTGATTCTTTACCAGCAGGCTGGTAATCCCCTGCAGATATTTCACGATTTTTTCACGACCGGCTTTTGTCAGGATCGAAGTCTGCTCATCCACTCTGAGCAGTATCACCAGTGCATGTAATCGATGATTTCCATAACAGACCCCTTTGACAGGTGGTTGTCGCATGATCCGCTCGGAGATCAGATCGAAATTGATGTATTGCCCCTCGGTCGTCATCCAGTCCCGCGCGGTATTAAAATACAGAGCAAATACAACGGATGACCATTCATATTCTACCTGGTTCAGCGTGAAAGACCGCATCGTTTCCTCGATCATCGCCGACAGCTTTGTCTCTCCCTCTGATGTGACAACCGGATAATCAGCGGGCGTTCCAACCTCTGCCAGGGTAGCCAGAGTATGATCTTCATGGCTTGATGTAGCCAACCCTTCCTGTACACGAGGTCTGACTCCATATTGATTATGGACTAACAAGGGATCCGTTTTTTTCCCCCAGACATCTCCAAAACGACGATGGTCCAGAAGAATATCCCGCATTTCGATACCTGAAAGTGACCGAGAATCATCAAATTCCGCTTCAATTCCCCAGAAACGGAGTGCGTGATCCACATGATTAATTCGGGGCGATTTACCTCTGAATTGTGGCCGCAGTCGATTCAGTACCTTCACCAGATCATCGTCGGATACGATTTCCGGCCGGTTATACTGAGGTGTTACAGAGAGAGGATTCAAACGCAATTCCGGCAACTGCTTCTGTTGCTCCCAGTTCTGGAAACGAAGGGCTCCCCATGTAATTACGACACCAGCCAGGAGCAGATGAAAACACAGAAAACCCGCCAGTTTCAATTTGGATTTGAGAGACATGACCTGAGGACTCATGGCTGCACCTCCTGATTTTCGTTAACCGGCTGTTCTGAATCCTCTATCTCATTCTGACTGGCTGCCGCTATCAATTGTGGTTCTCGTGATACCACCAGACTCAGGTCATCTTCATAAACAACTTTGAACCCTTCCAGTCGACGAACCTGTTTGTCCAGTTGAACCTGTTTCTCCTTATGTACGATAAACGTGGTCACTGCATATTTCTCCGCAACCGTCTGCCAGCCTCGATTGGCTCGGGCGATTCCCAGATAATCCTTCCAGACCCGAGGCGGTGTGAGATGTACCGCATTTGTAGTCATGAATACATTCATTCCCACAGGACCGTCCCAGACCAGCCAGTCCCCCCACCACTGAGGATTCCAGACCTGTCCCTGGGGAGGATGCTCTTTTAAAAACTCGGTTAATTTCCGGGGTGTACCCTGACTGTAAACCTTATCCAGTGGCCTTAATTTTCCACCAAATAACGGTGTCGCGATATTAGAGAATGCAAACCCGAACCAGATGATTAATACGCAAACCGCTGTAATAACAGGAGTTTTACGGGACCAGAAGGGCAGTGGCTCTTTCGAATCCTCACTCGGATCAGGAACCAGTAACTCTCGACGCGGGATCACATTTGCCAGATGAGGAACCATGGCATAGACGAAAACAACGGAAAACCAGCCGATCATTCTCACCCCCACAATCACAGCCAGCGAAAGCAGTCCCACCCGCAGGACATCTGCTGTCCGGATGGTTGCCCGACTGTGCCGGTAGAGTCCCAGCATGAGTACCCAGGAACCACAAAACCAGATCCCTTCGGCGTCCCTGAATTCAAGTGGCTCCCACTCCAGAACATCTTTCAGGTTGGGATTTCTTGGGAACGTGAGAGAATTGAGAAACAGATCTATATGATAAGGATTGAGAAGTGCCCCGCAGACAGATAATTCTGTAACAACCAGCCAGCGTCTGACCCAGGGATCAGAACAGACCTGAACCAGGCTTCTGGTTCGCCAGCCCACTTCCAGAACTCTACCCAGAAATTGCAGTCCCAGAATAGCCAGGCCCACTACGAATGATCCATGCAGGTTGGCCCAGGCCAGAAAAATGAGTGGTATTCCCAGATACAGAGACAGTAATAATGCCAAAGGTGCTTTTTTTTCGGAGTTTTGAGAGCTCTCATCAGATCTGGCTCTTCGGTCCCAGATATCATATTTCTCTGACCAGGCCATGATAACCAGTGTCAGCGCAACACACAGCGTTCCGAAAATTTCCGGTCGAATGATGGCAATGCGGCTGGAAGAAATGAGCACCAGCAGGAACGACGCCAGGGTACTGATACCGACTCGACCGGATTTGAGGTAAAAAGCCAGCCAGAACAGGACATGGGTTGTGAATACTGTTAAGGCAAAGATATGCGATAAACCCCGTACACCAAAAGATTCATACACCTTGGCAAAGAAAACCTGTGAAAGCCAGGCGGCATCGATGCTCTTGACCCCTTCTGCCAGAGAAAGGAAAGGGTCGTAGTCAGGCAGACTCTGATGAGCGACAATCCATTCGCCGTAGGAAACATGTCCCCAGATATCCGAATAAAAAATATGTACGTTACCAAAGTAGAAAAACAGCAGTGCAAACCAGAGACAGGTCACCAATTGAGGCCATCCCATCGAGAACTTTTCACGGTAAGACCGCTGTTCACTGCCAGAAGGTTGTGACTCCAGAGTCTCTGGATAAGAATCGACCGACATAACGCTTTCCACTTTTGAAACGAACGATAAGTTCTAAATTTACGTTGTGAACCGAGGAAACGCGGGGCGCACCTCGAAAGATCGCGGAATCATACCGCAAACAACGTTCCAAAGAATGGAGGCGACTGCACAGAGCCTGGGACAGAAGAGGAGAAGAAGATAAGAAACCTGAACATTCTGTCAACGACGAAGTAAGGGCTTTTATCACGGAAACCTGTTGTGATTTCGGATCGGTTTCACTCAGATCCGGATTTCGCGTTGTGCCAGTTGTTCAATCAGAGTCTCAGTATCGATAAAGACTTCAGCCTGGATCCCCAGTTGGCGCGCGTGACTGATATATTCAGCAATATCATCTGTATAGAAGGCTTCCTCCGGCGCACACTGGATTTTTCCCAGGGCACATTCGAAGATGGCAGGTTCCGGCTTGATGGCACCAGCGGTGTAAGACGTCACGTAGTCATCAAATCTCTGCAGTACCTCAAATTCCTTCCAGATGAACTCAAAATGAGACACGCAGGTATTCGACAGCAGGACCAGTCGATAACCTTGAGATTTTAATGCATCCAGGACGGGAATGATGGTGCTGTTGAGCTCAAAGATATCCGAACCTGCGGTTTGCAGCGCATTAAAATCGACTTTTTTTTCCACGACCTGTTCGAACCAGCTGTGAAATTCAGCAGGAGTAAGCTTACCCCGCTCGTATTCCCACTGCATCCCGGATTCAATTAACAGATTCTGAATTTCCGTCCGTGATCTGCCACAGAGGCCCCCCATTTGTTCACACATCTTATCATGTGAAAAAAAAGCGAGTACATTCCCCATATCAAACAGAAAAGTACGTATCAAAGCAGAAACTCCAGGATTGAGGCGGTTTTTAATGATCGAACTGGAACATGATCCTTTTCTGCTGCGAATCATAAACATCTCACTGCTTCGTACCAGAGGAATTTTGTTCGCAGGGACTTATTTCCCAAGTCAGGGAACAGGAGAATAGACCTCTTATTGACGCTATCGACTAATTTTCTTAAATTGCCGGTAGATAAGAACTTGATGAGAGCCGATTGTTCTGGTTCTGTCATACTGCAAGTTCAGGTTCGAATGATGTTCTGTGCCGTCTTTCAATCCTGATTTGTTCACATCGTGGAGAGAATAATAGATGGAATTCGAAGATCAATCTTCCTACCCTACCGGGGAACCCGGTAAAGAGTGGCCCTGCCTGCGACAATTCTGTGTGTTTATGGAAAACCGGGTCGGGTATCTCCATCAACTCTTAAAACTGCTGGAAAAATTTGATCTCAGAATCATCGCCTTGAGTACGGTTGATTCGGTCGATGTAGCCATGAGTCGCATAGTACTCGACAACTATGAGCGTGCCAGGGAGATTTTCGAACTCTCAAATTACACTTTCTTTGAAAAAGACCTGATCGGCGTCGAACTTCCTGACGACACACAGCCTTACATGCGCATCTGCCTTTCGCTGCTGCAGGCGGAAGTCAACATTGATTACACCTACCCGTTGCTCTATCGCAGACATGGTAGAGGTGCGATCGCATTATGCGTTGATGATATCGACCTGGGAATCAAAACCTTATCAGAGCAGGGCCATCGCATTATCACCGAAAAAGATCTGAAAGACGACGACGAATATATGTAAGTCGTAAAGACTTTCAGATTTGGGGAATGGTCTGTGTCATTCCGGATCGGGCGGCTTCATAAAAGGCATAAATCGTTCGGATAATTCGCAAACTTTCGCGGCTGGTCAGCAGGGGAGGTTGATCATGGGCGACTGCCAAAACCGCTTTCTCAACAGCGGGAGTATATCCGCGTGGCTCTGTCGATTTGTCAAACTTCAATGTTTTACCATTGTGATTCAACGTCCATTCCAGAGGCCGCTCTTCAAAAGGAAGCATCTCCAGCCAGCCTTTACTGCCCCAGATTTTTATCATCGACTGGTAACCCTGTTTCATATAATAACCCGCTGTCAATGTTCCCAGAAAACCGGCAGTATAACGAAATGAGAGTGCGGCAGAATCTTCAACATCAATTGGTTGTCCGCCCACCAACGCAGTAAACCCTGCGACATCCGTAATGGAAGACTCGGTCAGATACATTGAAAGATCAAGCCAGTGAATCCCCAGCCACGATAAAAATCCCCCTCCCGCCTGATCCTTACGGGCATACCAGCTCTTTTGATAGGCAGGACTTTTGAGACGTGTCTGATCCGCCAGCAGGGTCATTTCCACGCCGTAGATCTTCCCCAGGGAACCTCCCTGAATTAATGACCGGGCAAACTGTATCTCCGGATTTGTTCGATTTGCCAGTGCCAGTGATAAATGCAGATGCTTGCTTTCCGCTTTCTGAACCAGCGGTTCAAACTGCTGCACACTCAGACAGGCCGGCTTCTCGGAAAAGACATGACAGCCATTGTCTAACGCCAGATGAATGGCCTGCGGGGCCTGCCTGGCTTGCATCGTCACCAGAACCAGATCTGGTTTTTCCTGCTGAAATAATGTTTCAGGTTGATCATATACGGCAGTCAGCTTTGATCCGAGCTGACTTCGTGCCGCTTTTACCTGAGTCTGGCCAGGATCCGACAAAACCACTTCCTTGACAGTTTTGATGTCCTTCAATGCCGCAAAGTAAGCGCTTAAATGTGCTCCCGTCTCATTCGTCAGCACGGCAACGGTGATCTGCTTCTCCATGTTTTGGCTCCCTGTAGCCTGTGATGTTTTGCTGATGCAGCATAGTGGCTCAACATTGCAATTTAAGCTGTATCGTATATTTTATATTACTATACCCATTCTGCATGACTGCTTCCAGAATTGACTTCTTTTTCAGGGACATTCATGGCATCTCATTTTTCAGGATCAGTTCATTGTTAGTAAGCCACCTTGTCGCTCCCGGAAAAATCGAACTCATCGAAGCTCCCGAACCTGTTCTGTCACCTGCCTCCAGAGGCGCGACTGGACAGGGAGAAATCATCTTCCAGCCGGAAACAACCTGCCTCTGTGGATCTGATTTGCCTTACTTTATCGGCAGCGATGAATGGGAAATCGAAATTGGCCACTCGCTTCATGAAATGATTGGTACGGTCACAGCCACCAATGGTCAACGCTGGAAAGCAGGGGACCGGGTTCTGGCTGTTCCCGTAATGCAGTTGGGATTAAAGGAACGGTTCATTCTGGATGAAACCCGAACCATTCCCATCGCCACCAATATCCCTGAAGAACATGCGTTAATGGCGCAACCTCTGGGAACGGCTCTCTTCGCTCTGAAAAAACTGCCTAACCTGCTGGATAAGACGGTCGCCGTTGTCGGGCAGGGCCCAATGGGACAATTGATGAATGCAGCCCTCAGCAATATGGGAGCCCGCGAGATCATCGGCATAGATCTGCTCGAATCACGACTACAGATCAGCCCCTCCATGGGCGCGACCGCCACGATCTGCAATCTACACACCGAGCCCGTCGAAGCGGTCAGAGAAATCCTGAAAGGGGAACTACCCGACATCGTCATCGAGGCTGTCGGTCATGCCGACCAGCAGTTAAACCTCTGCATCGAACTCTGTCGGCAGGCGGGCAGTATACTCGTGTTTGGAGTCCCTCCGGAAACAATCGATCAGGTGCGTCTCCGTGATCTGGTCTTCAAAAATATCACCATTCATTCCAGTATCAACCCCGATTTCAGCCGCGATTTCCCACTGGCAATGCAATGGCTCGCGGAAGGTCGCATCGATGTCACGCCGATAATCACTCATCGATTCCCGCTGGCTGACATCCAGCAGGCATTTGAACTGTTTCGGGATCGACGGGATGGTGTCATTAAAGTCATCGTCGAATTTCCGGCATTACATCGAGCTTGATCATCCGCAATCAGTATAGTCATACTTCTTACTGTTTGCTGAAAGCAAGAATAACAGCGGCTGACTTTCTCGATATAGCGAGATGGACTTTCGAGAAGATCCAGACTTTCAGATAATCTCGTGAATCGGCTCTGTATGCTCGACTCCGACCAGTTTCTGATCCAGACCGCCATAAAAGTAGGAGAGCCGGTTGGGATCAAGGCCCATCTGATTCAGAATCGTGGCATGCAGGCGTTTGACATGAAATGGCTTCTCAACCGCTGCGGAACCCAGTTCATCGGTCGCGCCGACAGAGATCCCCCCTTTGATTCCGCCTCCGGCCGTCCACATCGTGAACCCGGCCGAGTTATGATCGCGCCCGGTTCCTTTTGCGTATTCCGCCGTCGGCTGCCTGCCAAATTCGCCTCCCCAGACGATGATCGTATCATCAAACAGCCCACGGGCTTTTAAATCCTTGATTAATGCTGCAATGGGCTGATCCGTATTCCCCGCATGAAAACTATGATTCTTTTCAAGGTCGCCGTGTGCATCCCAGTTCGCATCATTATGGTTGCCCCCTGAATAAAGTTGAATGAAACGAACTCCCCGTTCCACCAGCCTGCGTGCCAGTAGACAACGACTGCCGAAATCAGCCGTGCGGGGATTGTTCAGGCCATACATTTCCTGGGTCTGTTGAGTCTCCGTAGCCAGGTCAGCCGCTTCGGGTGCATGTTGCTGCATTTTGAATGCAAGTTCATAGCTGGCAATACGTGCCGCCAGTTCTGAGTTACCGGTCCGGGTCGCCTCATGCTGTTCATTTTCTGCTTTCAAGGCGTCCAGTAATTCCCGCTGCACTGCTCGTGACATGCCTTCCGGGCGACGCAGATCAATCAGAGGCGCGCCTTTGGATCGCATTGTGGTCCCCTGATATGTCGCCGGCATAAACCCGCTGGACCAGTTTTTGGCTCCACTGATTGGACCTCCTGTCGGATCCAGCATGACCACATAGCCGGGCAGATTCTCGTTCTCAGTTCCCAGGCCATAATTGAGCCACGAACCCAGGCTGGGAAAACCGCTCAGAATACGTCCGGAATTCATCATTAACATTGCTGATCCATGGATGGGTGAATCAGCCGTCATTGATTTCAGAAACGCAATGTCGTCCACACAGGTCGCCAGATGCGGAAACAGTTCTGACACCCACTGGCCCGATTCACCATACTGCTTGAACTTCCACTTGGGCCCGACCACGCGGCCTTCATTTTTTTCCCCGCCACGCCCCTTGGTTTTCACAGCGACCGTCTTGCCGTCCAGACCATACAGTTTGGGTTTATGGTCGAACGTATCAACGTGGCTGGGACCACCGTACATAAACAGGAAAATCACACTCTTTGCTTTGGGCTTGAAGTGAGGATCTTTGGGAGCCAGTGGATTCTGAAACTGACTCACCCCGTCGGCAGCGAGCGCCTGTGAGTTCAAAAAGCCATCTGCCGACATCATCCCGGTTAACGCGACTGACGCAAAACCACCGCCGGCTTCCCACAGAAATTCCCGTCTTGTGCGACGACAAAACTGTGCATGTCCGCTCTGCTGATTTACCTGTTGCGATAAGGTCATCGTAGGTCCTCTTCAAGCATAGTGTCTCATAAATCAATTTTCAGCAACCTGAATCGCTTTTAATCCAGATAGACGAATTCATTCCGATTCAAAATCGTCAGACAGAAATAATCCAGCGCCTGTTTTTCTTTCAGGGAATGCTTTTCCATCAGTCGCTTTATCAGTTGAACGCCGTCCTCCACTTCACCGGCATGCGGCGTACGTCCATAAGCCAGGCGAATTGCCCGTGTGACAAACCGGGGATACTCTGTTCCCGCTTCCTCAATCAGTCGCTCTGCAAACAGTTCCGCCTGTCGGTTGGCAAACTGGCCGTTGATCATTCCCAAAGCCTGGGCCGGCTGCGTGGTGACAAAGCGAACCGCACAACTGCTGTCCGTATCGGCAAAGTCAAAGTTGAAGAGCAGGGGAGTCACCAGTGAGCGTTTTACAAAAATATAAACGCTCCGTCGGGACCTCTCCTCTTCTGATGAATCTCCCCAGCCTTTGCCCGGCTGAGATTGTCCCTGCAAAACTTCCTGAGAGATCAACGGATAAATACCAGGGCCATACATTTTCAGATTCAGACGGCCATTCACCGCGAGGATAGAATCGCGCACTTCTTCTGCACTCAGCCGTCGCATGTTAAACCGCCAGAACAGATCATTGGCGGGATCGACGGCAGCCGCCTGTTCTGAGTACCGGGATGACATCTGATACGTATTCGACATGAGGATCAGCTTATGAAATGCTTTGAACCGCTGTCCTCCTTTGACAAATTCCAGAGCCAGCCAGTCCAGCAGTTCCGGATGCGTGGGGGGCACGCCCAGTTGCCCGAAGTTATTTGGCGATTGCACAATCCCCCGACCAAAATGATGTTGCCAGATCCGATTGACAATCACTCGCGATGTCAGCATATTGTCACCATCGGCAACCCACTCCGCCAGTACACGACGTCTGCCTGAAGTTTGTTGATTTTTCCCGGGCGCTGGAATTTTTGCCTGGGTTTTACCAAACAGTTCCGGAAAGCCCGGTTCTACCTTATCACCGCGTACGTGCGGATTTCCCCGCAACAGGACAAAGGTTTCACGGGGCTCCCTCCGACTCCGCCTGACGCTGAGTGCTGCTTTCCGGGGAGGTAGTTTTTTGCGTTCTGCTTCCAGCTGTTTTAACTCTTCCTTTAATCCCTGATAGGTCTGACTCTGTTCCGGTTCCAGATATTCTGCCAGTTTTTCTTTAAGCAGTTTGCCCCGTTCACGGGTTTCTGATCGACGCTGATCGACACCGGGCATCTTTTTGATTGCAGCCTCTTCGATCGCATGCATTTTTTTCTTCAGCTCGCTTTTCTGCTGATCGTATTCAGCATACTTCGCCGACAGTTCCGGAGTGGTAATATCCGTCTGGTTAAACGACAGCTGATCTCCACGTGTCCCATAGGAATTCAAACCATGAAAAAACGCCATGAAGCGATAATAGTCTTCGTGAGGAACAGGATCGATCTTATGTTCGTGGCAGCGGGCGCAGTTTAAAGTCAGCCCCAGAAAGACCTGGCTGGTCGTGGAAACGATATCATCCAGTTCATTGTAATAACTCAAAAGGGGATCAGCCGGCTCGTCATCCCACAGACCAAGTCGGTAATATCCGGTCGCAATAATCGTGTCATTCGTTACCTGATCCAGTTCATCCCCGGCCAGTTGTTCTTTAATAAACTGACTGTAAGGTTTATCTTCGTTAAAAGATCGGATGACGTAATCGCGAAATCGCCAGGCATTCGGCTTGTCACCATCCCGTTCGAAACTGTTCGTGTCAGCATAACGTACCAGATCCAGCCAGTGACGCGCCCAGCGTTCCCCATACCGGGGGGAAGCCAGCAGGCGATCGACCAGTTTCTCGTACGCATCAGGAGAGGAATCATTCACAAACTGATCGACTTCCTCGGGAGCAGGGGGCAGTCCTGTCAGATCAAAATAGACGCGGCGGATCAAAGCCACGCGATCTGCGGGAGGAGCAGGCGTCAGCCCTTTTGCTTCCAGCCCGGCCAGGATAAAAGCATCAATCGGATTTTTCACCCACTGACTCTGATTGGTTTCGGGGGGACTTTTCCGCTCTGGTGGTTGAAACGCCCAGTGTTTTTTCCATTCCGCACCCTGCTGGATCCAGTTTCTGAGAACCTCAATCTGTTCGGGCTTGAGTCGCTCTCCCTCAGGAGGCATCTGCAAACTGTCGTCCTTGGATGTGATACGCGCGATCAGCTCACTCTGGTCCGGGTGATTCGGTACAACGGCTGTCGCCTCTGATTCCAGTTTCCTGAATGCCAGCTCGCTCTGATCCAGACGTAATCCACCTTCCTGCACATCAGGTCCATGGCAGGAGTAGCAATGTTTCGCCAGCAGGGGTTGAACTTCCTGCGTGAAATCAACGGGTGTTTTTGCCGATTCTTTCTCCGGGATTTTGTTCGATTCAGCGACACTCACCGCGTTCAATGGCAGACCAGCCCACAAAAGCATACCGCAAACAACTTTAGCAAAGAATCTGAATCTGCAGTGATTAAAGCATGGCATGCGGATCTGTCTCTCCTGACTGTACAGTCTTCAGTGAAGGAATCAATACATTCCGTAATCTGTCCAGGATCTTATTTTCCTATTGTCGATGATTCACATAACTTATGTCAATTCAACAATAAACAACACTAACTTATTTCCTGTACTTGTCATGCGGGCATTTATTATATTGAAGAGGATGGCCTCCTTTTTAAACTAGCCTGTCTGCATCTCCCCGGATTGTGTTATAATGTTACCGCCTGTGTTCGGTGATGCGCTTAATGGCAGGCACCTGTTTCTGATCTGAGGAGAATCCGCAGGATGAATCGATTATTTCCTCCATTCTCGGGATTTCAGTTCCCGAAGAATGTCTCAACCAGAATCTTGCTCTGTCTTGGTGTGGTTCTGTTTTATCCCTGTTTCTATCTACTCTCAGGTGAAAAACAGAACAGGCAACTGCTGCTGGCATTCCTCGACCCGCCAGAACAGAAGGAAGTCCCGGATCAGAGTGAACCGGATCAGTCGGTCTCAGAGGAACGCGAAGCGTTAATCCACCGAATATACAGAAACCGGAACCTGCAGACTCAGTTTGATCGGGCAGAGCAGAAATTCCAGAATCGCGAATTCACTGAAGGAGCATTACAGCTCGAAAAGCTTCTCGATCACCAGGAAGATTACTTCTTCTGGTCTGATGATCAGCCACGCCCGGTGAATTTCCGCGAACGCACCCGTCAATTGTATTCCCAGTTTTCGCCTCGCTCACTGGCAGACTACGAACGTATCTCGGGGCCTCAGGCAAACCAGTTATTGCAGCAGGCAAGGCAGACAAATGATCTGCGACTCTATGAACTGCTGGCATTACGATTTTTTCCCCTGCGAGCAGGCTTTGAAGCCCTGAATTATTTAGCCACCCATTACATGGAACAGGGTAACTTCGATTTCGCTGCACGCTACTGGGACCTGCTACTTGAAAGCCGTCTGCAACAGTCACGGCTGGAACCGGTTCATTTACTCAAAGCCGCTTTAACCTATCAGCAGTCACATCAGCATGAAAAAACCACACAGATTCTGGAAGCATACGGGACAGCAGAAGTCATCGTGTCCGGTAAAACACTCCGGCTGGAACAGGCGCTCCAGATTCTGGATACTTCGCTCACCGGAGCCTCCTCGCAGCAGAGAAGTGACTGGCCCGTTTCACAGGGTAATGCAAAACGCAACCAGTCCGTCGACGCCAGTCTTCCCTATCTGAACCCGGTCTGGAGCCACCCGATTGGATTGACCGACAAAGACCGTCCACTCGAAACCTTACGCAACTGGGAGACCAAACAGTTTCGGGAAAACCTCTCGACTGCGGTGACGAACCAGCCCATCGCCGTGGATGATCTGGTGATTTATCGGGATTTCAAAGGGATTCGTGCGGTCAATCTGGATTCCGGGAAAACAGCCTGGCTGTTTCAGAGTGCCGGCAGCCTCAGCCAGCTGATTGATCAACTGGAAGAACATACACCCTCTCATTCAACCTATTCCCAGAATCTGCCACTGGAAAAGTTTTATAATTATAACTCCATCTATGGTTCCCTCAGCAGCAATGGCCAGTCTGTATTTGCGATCGACTATCTGCCAGATACACTGCCTCCTGCTCAAGTCAACATGGGATTGCGGAAAGCGACGTCTCATTTTTCCCTGGTGTCCCAGAAGGGGAACCGGTTGGTGGCACTTCCTTTAAACAGGAAACCTGCTGCAGACCGCCAGAAGGCAACAGTGACAGCATCACCTGCAGGCAGCGAAACCGCTGAGTTGCAGACAAAACCGACATGGACTATTGAAGGTTACTATTTCCTCGGGGCGCCATTGCCTGTCGGAAATTATATTTACGCCATTGCTGAACATCACAGTCAACTCTCCATTCTGTGTATCAACCCGCAAAACGGAGCGATTCACTGGAAGCAGGGAATTGCATTTGTAAATCAACCGATTTTCACAGATCGCACCCGCGCTTATATGCACTGTCCGCTGACCAGTAGCCAGGGGGTTCTGGTCTGCACAACGCAGATGGATACTCTGGTCGCCATCGATGCGACAAACGGTGATCTCCTCTGGAACTACTATTATGGCGACGGAGAACAGTACCGCCGGATTTCACAGAAACGGTATTACCGCCCTCTCGCCTTTGGTCATCCCGGTCTGTCGAGTGCCCCCGTAATTGATCAGCATCGCGTGTTTTATCTTCCGACAGGCTCCCCCTATATTCATTGTGTCGATTTAAATACCGGTCTCCCGCTCTGGGAAGAAGTTCACCGCGAAGATGCAGAATATGTCGCCGCGGTAGTCGACGAGACAGTACTGATTGTCGGCTCAGACTATTGCCGAGGCCGGCACATTGAAGATGGGAGAGAACTCTGGCATCTGCACGTCGGTCCTGTCACCGGTAAAGGATTTCTGTCACACAAAAACTACCTGCTGCCCATCAAAACGGGGAGCGTGCTTAGTATCCATATCCCCACGGGAAAAGAAGCTGGCTTTACCCTGAGTAATACCACACAAATCACAGAAATCCTGAACAGAGATTTTAAACAAAAACTGCGTCAGGGTGCGGCATACGCCTATCAGGGCTCTGCGCAGAAATCAAATCATGACCAGTCCAGGCACAGTTGGTATCCCGGAAATATTATTGCCCATCAAGACAAGGTGATCTCACTGGGGCTCTGGCAGATTGATGCTTTTCCTCAGGCAGAAGCCATGCTGACCAGCTTACCTCAGATCGATCACCAGAGTCTGAATTCGCCCCAAAACCAGGGCAACCAGCTGCTAAAAGCAGAGCTGGAGCTGGCGCTGGGCAATTTAAACAGTGCGCAACACAGGCTGGAGACTCTGCTCTCCATTCCCACTGCTGCCAATGTCAAATCACGTTCTGAGTCGCTCTTACGGGAACTGCTCTATGCCGAACTGAATCAATCAACCCAGAATGAATTTCAGATTCTCGCGAAACTCGAACGGCTTGCCACCACCCCGCAGGAACGAGGTCGTTACCTTTCACGCAAATCCCGATATCTGCTGGAGCAGGAAAACTACCAGGCGTTAATGGATGTTGCCGAAGAATTTAAGAACATTGATGTCAGACAGCCTCTGGCGATGGCGGGAGACACCGATCACCTGGTCACCACTAAAAGCCTGATCGCGGGACTGATGGAAAAAGTAACCGCGAAAGCAGATCGAGTAGACCGCGAAGCACTGGATGCCAAAATCACCGATGATCAACAGGCTGCTTTGAAAGATGGTTCCATCCCCGCATTGCAGGCATTTCTCGATACCTATGGCAGCTGGTCACAGGCAGTCCCAGTCCGCAGCAGACTGGCTGTCCGACTGACCGAACAGGGACAGATCCAACAGGCAGAATTTCTGCTGATGCTCAACCGAAGTCATCCCGATGGGCAGATTGCAGCCAATGCCACCTGTGAACTTCTGGAACTCTGGCAGGCAGCAGGGCTGCCTCATGAGGCGGCTGCGTTACTCAGTGAACTGGATAACAAATATGCGCAAGTCACACTCGACACCAATATCACAGGAAAGCAGTATGTCAATCGCTTTGATCGCAGTTCTCAGACCTGGAACATCTTTCAGGCCATGCAGCCACTGAAACACGAGGTCTCTCACCTGATCATTCGCCAGAGTGACCTGGGAACACCATCCCCGGAAATCAGAAATACGTATAAAAATTATGAGCGTAAGTTTCTCCCTCCACCGGAAATCTCTCAACTGCTGTTGAAAGCCGGGGGACAGCTGCATGTCATCAACAAACACGCGGGGCTGACGATTGGAAAGATCGAAGTGTCAGACCGCATTTCCTATCCCTATCATTCACAAAATACCCGCGTTGGTCATTTCATTCCACTCGGCAGCAGCCGCAAGATTCATGGAGTTTCGCTACTGCAACTGAATGAAGATATTTCGTCGCCGCTCTGGACGAAGGAATTCGATGACTTAAACAACTCGCAATCACTGTTTTACGTTGGTCCTTCCGGGCCCCGTGTCTGTGTTTTCCAATGGGATAATCGTCTGTTCGGATTAAATCCAGCTACTGGGAAAGTCTTGTGGGAACGCAGGAATATCCCTTCCAAATCGGGTTTCCTCAGCGATTCCAGCAAAGGGTTGATTGGTGACCAGCAGGCGCTGGTTGCGTTTAATATTAATCGTACGAACTACGATGTCTACAGTACCATTACCGGCGAACTGATTCGAAAAGGAGAGCTGGATTTGAACAGTCGGTCCCGCCACGTCTTCGGCCGCAAGCTGTTCTTTGAAACGACATCGACCACTGAAAAACGGGTCCGACTCTGGGACCCGCTGACTGATCAGCACCTGCTCGACGAACCAGTTTCGAACACAAGCCTTTCCGCTCAGATTTCTGAAACAGAGCTTGCCGTCCTGCTGCCTCCCAATCGGCTGCGGGTACTCAATGTGGAAACGGGAGAGACCATCATTGAATCGGTAATCCCTGACGAATACCTGAAAAGCCTCAATAAGTTTATCGGCTTCAAAGATCAGGAACGCTATTACTTCAATTTTTCCTACACTTCACCACGCAGGCGATCCCCGCAAAACGATTTTTACGTCAGCGATTCGTTTCTGAATGTCGTGCATGTCGACAATGATTTAATCAGCATCGATGGGAAAACGGGACAGATTCTCTGGAGCCGCAATCTCCCCAAACGTTCCTGGGTTGATACCTCGCAGTACCAGCTCCCGTTTTTGATCTTTATGAGTAAAATCCGGACGGAATCTCGAACCCGCAGCTATTCATTCCTGCTGGAAATCCTGGATGCCAGTACCGGAGACACGATCGGCTTTAAAGACAATATCCTGAAAGATACGATCCTGCAGCTGCAGATCGATCCCCGCTTTCATAAAATCATTCTACAGGGACTGCACAGTGCCATCGAAATCGACTTCAGTGATAAAGCGAAGTCCCTGGACAGTATCTTTGAGAAGCCGCTCTGATCGCAGAAAGAAGATCCACGCTTGAACTCAATCTCAGTTTCGGGAAAGCAGGGAGTCTGAAAAGAGCGGCTGAAGGGAATCGAACCCTCGTCACCAGCTTGGGAAGCTGGGGTAATACCATTATACGACAGCCGCTGAACTCGGAAGAGACAGATTAAACATCACGCTGGTTCGGGTCAAGCAATTCCGAAGACAGCATGATCAGTATTTCAATTAACTTTTTACCTGCTGGTTTTCACCGGAGCGAATCAGCTCCAGTTGTTTGGCGACCTCAGGGAAGGGGACCTCGTGAGGCAGTTTCTGCGTGGTCGCTGCCAGAGCAGAAGCAACCCCCGCCGCCTCACCCATGGCCACGGCATTCCCGGTCACCCGATAACTGCTGTGAGCGATGAAATCTCCACTGATGCATCTGCCTGCCATCATCAGTCCGGTCACATCCCGGGCAATCAGTGCCCGCAGGGGAATATCGTAAGGCTTGGATTTGAACGGTTTCTTTTCAATGGCTTTCGTTTTACCAGGATTGGTGGAATGCACATCTATTCCAAATCGGACATGGCAGATACCGTCTTCGAAGCGTGCTCCGTTTTTCAGATCTTCACTGGAAACATGATAACGTCCCATAATTCGGCGTCCTTCACGGGTGCCGATCTGTTCTGCGGTCGCAATGATCTCAAGGTTGGTCCAGGGATCACCGAGTTTTTTCAGGCTGTTGACCAGTTTATGCACTTCACGCCGGGCCTGTAAAGTCGCGTCGGTGACATGCGCAGCATCGATGGCCAGCGTCCCGTATTCATGGTTGGCCATCATCGCAAACAGGCCATCCCGGACCCGAAAAATAGTCGGGCCGCCATAAGAAGGATCAATGCCCGCCCGCTGAAATTCTGCCAGTAGATTCTTCTTCGGGTTCCCCAGTTTGCGGGGTTCTGCATCTCCTCTTACAAACTGAGCAATCCCATCCAGCGTCACCCCTGTGAGCAGAACCATCAGGCTCATCGGCTGAGTCAACCCGGTACCAGGCTGGCCGAACTCATAAGCACACCCTGCTTGCGCTGCCAGATCACCATCGCCAGAGCAGTCGATAAATGCCTTGGCTCTCCAGGCCTGCCGCCCCGATTTGGATTCGGTCACAACCACCGACAGACGATTATTAATATCGGTCACCGCCCCCACAACGCGTGTGTGCAATTGAATCTTGACGCCCGCTTCCAGTAACAGGTCTTCCAGTAACAGTTTGGTTTTTTCAGTATCATAAGCGACTGAACCGTTGGGCAGGGTATTACTGGCGCCGCGTTCTTCCAGCTTCTGTAACAGTTCCCGCATGATGCCTGGCTTATTCTGGGCATCAATGATCAGCGTCAACGCACCTGCTGTCCAGACACCACCGATACAACCATTGACTTCGAGTAACCGGGTTTTCGCACCACTGCGGGCAGACGCCAGAGCCGCAGCAACCCCGGCAGGGCCGCCGCCACAGACGATGACTTCATCTTCCTCGACAATCGGCATATTCCGGGCTGCCTCATGAAAGATTTTCCCATCAGGTGAAACCCAGCCACTGGTCCGTACATGCTGCGCAGTTGAATTCCAGACTGACTGACCGCCTCCGTCAAGTAACAGCGCGTTTGATGGACGCGTCACCCCGTCGACCACCGGTTCTTTTGCAGAAGCCGCATTGGTCCCGGCTAAAAAAGCAGCCGTACTGCCAGCGAGATACTTACCGAATACGCGACGGTCTATATTTTCGTTGGTCATGCCAGACTCCTCTCGATTCATTTTGCAGGAATAATTTTTGATACAGACTGATTCATTCAGCCATAAATTCGTTTATGAATCTCTGTTACGACATCGTCAATCGGAATTCTGACCTGTTCCAGTGTATCACGATCACGCAGTGTCACACAGTTATCCTGTTCGGTCTCCCCATCCACTGTCAAGCAGAAAGGTGTTCCAATCTCGTCCTGACGACGATATCGGCGACCGATGGCGCCCTGCTGATCGTAAACCGCTTGAATTCCTGCCGATTTCAAGCGCTGGTAAATGGACGAAGCGATTTCCGGCATTCCCGCTTTTTTGATCAACGGAAAAACAGCCGCTTTCACGGGAGCCAGTCGCGGATGGAATCGCATGACGGTTCGCGTCTGCATATTCCCCTTTTCATCGGGTTGTTCATCTTCATAATAGGCTTCGCAGAGGAATGCCAGCGTCGCGCGGTCTGCACCGGCGGCGGGCTCAATCACATGCGGTATGAATCGCTCGCGGGTCTGATCGTCAAAGTAGGTCAAATCTTTGCCGCTCCCTTTATATTTGGGTTGACCATGTTCGTTCTTCTCTACGACCAGTTGATCTCCTTCACGTACCAGCTTGCCTTCCATATGCGAACGCAGGTCGAAATCACCACGATGGGCAATCCCTTCCAGTTCGCCATATTCATCCTCTTCCATGAAGGGGAAGGCGTACTCAACGTCTGCCGTTCCCACGGAATAATGCGCCAGTTCTTCCTGGGTATGATCGCGCAAAATCAGATTGTCTTCCGCTATCCCATGTTTGATGTACCAGGCATAGCGACGGTCCCGCCAGTACTGGTACCACTCAAATGACTCATCAGGATGACAGAAGAACTCCATTTCCATCTGCTCGAATTCACGCGAACGGAAAATGTAATTCCGGGGTGTAATTTCATTCCGGAAACTTTTTCCGATCTGAGCGATCCCGAAAGGCACTTTGACACGCCCGCTGTCGACCACATTTTTAAAGTTCACAAACATCCCCTGTGCGGTTTCCGGCCGCAGGAACGCGGTGCCTTCTTCCCCTGAAAGCGCACCAATGATCGTTTTGAACATCAGGTTGAATTCACGAGGCTCAGTCAGTTCGCCACCCGTTTCCGGACAGCGTGCTTCCAGTTTCCCGTTCGCGGGGATATTCGCTTCCGCCAGCATTTTCCGATATTCCATCAGATTACAGACAGAAATCTGGGGAGTTTCACTGGCATCCAGACTGTTCTCTTTTTCGTATTCCGCAAGCGCTTTTTCCAGACGTTTGCGTTTGGTTTTGGAGAGTCCTTCCTCGCCGATATCCGCCATGTAAGTTTCACAGGCAACCGGCGTTTTATCTGCAGCATAGACAACCGCCACCGAAACATGGTCGACACGGAACCGGGCTTTGGATTCTTTGGAATCGACCATGAAATCATGAAACAGATCGAAGTGCCCGGAACTCTTCCAGACACTGGGGTGCATGATAATGGTCGTTTCGACCCCTGTCATGGAGAACGGTTTGGGAGCCCCTTCCGGAGCCACCAGTTCGTTGTGGGTGGTAATCATGTCAGACCACCAGGCCTCTCTCACGTTACGCTTGAGTTCCACTCCCAGCGGACCATAATCCCAGAACCCCTGCAGACCACCGTAAATTTCAGACGACTGAAAAATGAACCCGCGCCGCTTACACAACGCTACGATTTTCTCCATCTCTTTTTTCATTGCTTTGGTCTTTCCATTCTGTCTTCAGTAAGACACTCTCAAAAAACGATTTTATTATTACTCATTAAAACAGCAGAGGTTCAGCCTGCTGAAGATAACCTGATGTTTCCTGACTCGTGACAGTACTCAGCCAGCACTGCATAACAGTTTCGTTCCGAACATAGTCGAATATCCTCTTCAAAGCCACGTTGAATCAGATTTCTTCCCCCCTGGCTGGCACGCATTGCTGTCAACAGGCCGCCGGGATTACTGATTTGTGCCTGATAATAGTCGACGACCATTCGTGTTGCATCATCCAGTGTCAGTTTCTCATTGGTAATTTCCTGCAGTCCCGCAGCAATTGCACCAGCACACAGACAGTCTTCACCGGTAATCGCTCCATCTGTTCCCGCACAGACCAGGTAAACAACACCCGAACTTTGACTCAATTCTTTCACAACCGCAGCCAGATTCAAAAACGAACCAATCAGAATGCGATCTGCCTGAATCGCACGCTTCAACGCCCGTGTTCCATTACTGGTCGTAAATACGATCTGTTTGCCAGCAACCACATCTGCAGAATAACGGGCAGGGGAGTTATCCAGATCGAAACCATCAATCATGACTCCCATGCGTTCTCCCCCGAGTAATACCCCTGAGTCAAAAGCTTCACCCAGTTCCCCCGCGAGCTCTTGTGCTTCTTCAATTTCCTGACAGGGAATCACAGCAGCGGCACCGGAATACAAGGCTGTTGTAATCGTAGAGGAAGCGCGAAGAATATCGAGGATCACAGCAGTGCTCCCCGAAAAGTCTTCCGGTTGTGACAACACAGGCAGTAAGCAGGTTCGAATTTCATCAGGCATGGCTGAGCAAGCACATTCTTTCAATGCTGAACTGTGTCCAGTTTTACTGAAGCGTTTCCAGAGGCTTTTGGACCGAGTATATATAGTTCGAGAGACGCTATGCTAAATTGTGAGGCATTCTCGAGGAAAAGCGAGGTTCAACGAGCCTTATCTGAAATATCCTTGCGGCACCAGGCGCCATCCCAGCGGACGCATTTGACCGCCTGATACGCTTTCAGTTTTGCCTGGCTGATGCTGTCACCAATCGCGGTTACTCCCAGTACTCGACCGCCGTCGGTCACGACCTGATCGTCTTTCATGGTTGTTCCCGCATGAAACACTTTGGTATCAGGCAGTTCAGCCGCTTCACTCAAGCCGCGAATGACTCTCCCTTTTTCATATTCATCAGGATATCCTTCCGACGCCATCACCACGCAAACCGTCGGCCGTTCATCCCACTCCAGGTCGTCAATCTCGTCCAGACGCTCTTCTGCCGCTGCCAGCAGCAGCTGTGCGAGGTCCGTCTTGAGCCGCATCAGGACCGGCTGGGCTTCAGGATCTCCGAAACGGACATTGAATTCCAGTACCTTGGGTCCCTGATTGGTAATCATCAGGCCGGCATAGAGAACACCGTTAAAAGGACGGTCTTCAATTTTCATCACATTGACCATGGGCACGAGAATTTTCTCGATAATCTCGTCCATCAGTTCTGGTGTTACCAGGGGAGCAGGGCTGTAGGCCCCCATCCCACCGGTATTAGGTCCTTTGTCATCATCGTAGGCTGCTTTGTGATCCTGAGATGTTTCCAGAGGAACAATCGTCGATCCACTGACGATTGCCAGAATACTGACTTCCTGACCGATCAGCTTTTCTTCAATAATGACGGTTTTCCCGGCATCACCGAACTCGCGAATTTTCATCAGCGATTTGATGGCATCCAGAGCTTCCTGCTTGGTATCGCAGATCAGAACCCCTTTACCAGCAGCCAGGCCGTCTGCCTTGATCACCAGAGGCTGTTCTTCGCGTTCTTCCAGGTAAGCTTCCGCAGCTTCAAAATTGTTAAATGTCTCTGATTTGGCTGTGGGAACATTCGCCTTCCACATCATCTGCTTGGCAAATGATTTGCTGCCTTCCAGTTCAGCGGCTGCCTTGGAAGGTCCAAATACTGAGATCCCGGCGGCACGCAGTGCATCTGACATCCCGGCGACCAGAGGCACTTCCGGGCCGACCACCGCCAGTTGGATCGCTTCTTCTTTGGCGAAAGCCACCATCTTCGGAATATCGCTGACACTGATGGCGACATTCGTCGCATCCAGCTGGGTTCCAGCGTTTCCGGGTGCACAAAAGACCTGACTGACACTCTCCGACTGGGCCAGTTTCCAGACCAGCGCGTGTTCGCGGCCTCCCTGACCAATCACTAAAACTTTCATCGTGTACGGTACCTGCTCGTTATCTTCTTCTTAAAATTTCAGGCGAGACAATCTCTCTCACTGACTTGATTCTACTCCCGTGGAGTATATCAGCACTGTTTTGCCCCTAGTAGCATCGCTTCCCGAAATTTGGACTTTGCTGCTAAAAAGCTCGTATATTACTTCTATTTCAGAATAAAACAGGGCCGGTCGGGAATAAAGTTTCTTCAGAAATCACCACTCTTCAGGCATCACGCGCCCAGCATTGGACGAATCCACCTTCAGATCATATAATGTCCCGTTCAATCGGTTTTTTATTGCTCTGCGAGCCCCGATGATGCTCTGAACCTCTTTTCCAAGTACCTGTCACGATAGACAGAGACCTCTATAGAGAGAGGAGAGAGACGAAATTACTGTTATCGTATTCCTGAGTAATAGTAATTGACCTAAAGTTATTCTGTTAAAAGACTTTTAACCTTTTTGTTTACTGGAGAATTCAAAGTGTTTGATACTGTCGCCATTATTGGTGCCACCGGTGCCGTCGGGCACATCATGCGGAAACTGCTGGAAGACCGGAACTTCCAGGCGAAACAATTTCGATTTCTGGCCTCAGCGCGCTCCGCAGGCAAAACACTGGAATTCCAAGGCAAAACCTACACACTGGAAGAATTGACCAAAGATTCCTTCGCCGGCGTGGAACTGGTCATTGCTTCTACTCCCGATGATGTTGCAGCCGAATTTCTTCCTGCTGCAGTAGAAGCGGGTGCCATTGTCATCGATGAATCAGGTTACTGGCGGATGAAACCCGAAGTCGCGCTGGTGATTCCGGAAATCAATCCGGAAGCTGCACTTGAAGCCAAAGGCATCATTGCCAGCCCCAACTGCTCCACCACACAGATGGTGATGGCCCTGAAACCACTGCACGATGCTTCCCCTGTTCGCCGCGTGATTGTCAGTACCTACCAGGCAACCAGTGGCGCCGGTGTAGCAGGAACCAGCGACCTGCTGGAAGGTTCTCGTGCCTATCTGGAAGGCAAAGAGCATGATTACCAGGTCTTTGCCCATCCGATCGCCTTCAACGCCATCCCACAGATCGGCAGTGAAAAAGAAGAAGGCTACACCAGCGAAGAAATGAAAATGGTGTACGAAACCCGCAAAATTCTGGGCGATGAATCGATTCAGATCAATCCCACCTGTGTGCGGATTCCTGTTGCCAACTGCCATAGCGAAACCATCACAGTCGAGACCGAACGCCCCATCTCCCCGGAAGAAGCCCGTCAGTTATTCTCTGATTTCCCGGGAATCACTGTCGTCGATGACCTGCAGAACCTGTCCTATCCGCTGCCTTCCACCTGTGATGGAAGTGATGAAGTCTATATCGGCCGAATCCGCCGTGATATATCTTCTCCGAATGGACTTAGTTTCTGGTGCGTCAGTGATAACCTCCGTAAAGGTGCTGCCACCAACGCTGTTCAAATTGCAGAGTTGCTCGCTAAACACAAAGCCTGTACCTAAGCTGTGTTCGCGTCTTCACTATCGTCACTGCGGGCGGACTCCTGCTTGAAGGGTTCCACCCGCCAGTGCCATTTTTCAAAGATTACCTCGTAAAGGCTACGCAATGTCTGCATTTCATTACCAGAATGATGAACTGTTTTGTGAAAATGTCCCCGTCGCTCAACTGGCAGAAGAGTTTGGCACCCCTCTGTGGGTTTATTCCAAATCCGACTTTCTCGGCCGCTTGAAAGAAATTCAGGACGCCTTTGCGGAAGTCGATCCGGTCATCTGTTATTCCGTCAAAGCCAACGGGAACCTGAGTATTCTCAAGACTATGAACGACGCTGGCAGCAGTTTCGATGTCGTTTCCGGGGGAGAACTGTTCCGGGTACAGCAGGCCGGCGCCGATACCTCACGCGTCGTCTTTGCGGGTGTCGGTAAAACCGATGAAGAAATCCGCCAGGCACTCAAAGCAGACATTCTGATGTTCGACGTCGAGAGTGAAGCCGAACTCGACGCCATCGCGCGCATCGCCGGTGAAATAAACTGTGTGGGACGCGTCGCTTTGCGTCTGAATCCGGATATCGACGCCAAAACACATCACAAAACCACAACCGGTAAAAAAGGCAACAAGTTCGGCATGGATATCGAACGGGCCACCGAACTGGCCGACAAAGTGCTCAAAGACGAACACCTGGAACTGACGGGCATTCATATGCACCTCGGTTCTCCTATTCTGTCGACCGATCCCTATGCGAAAGCAGTCAAAAAAGGGGCTGAAGTCATCTCCCAACTGCGGGAGAAAGGCCATAATACCAACTGGCTCAACCTGGGTGGTGGTTTCGGGATCAGCTACAAAACCGATGAAGGTCCTTCAGCTCAAACTTATGCAGATGTCATTGTCCCCACCATTAAAGAAATTGGCTGTCGGCTGGCGTTGGAACCGGGCCGCTTCATTGCCGGGAATTCAGGCGTGTTGATCAGCCAGATCGTCTTCACCAAGCGGGAAGGGGGCAAGCTGTTCTACATTCAGGATGGTGGTATGACCGATCTCGTCCGTCCTGCCATGTACGATTCTTACCATCGTGTCTGGCCGGTCAAACCAAAGGTTCCCATGCCTTTTGACTGTGAAGGTGAAATTGAAGGCTGTGAACCGGCTGATGTTGTTGGCCCGGTCTGCGAATCCTGTGATTACTTTGCCAAAGACCGCTATCTGCCTCCCATGCAGCGGGGAGACTATCTCTGCATGTTCAGCGCAGGCGCATATGGTTCAGTCATGAGCAGCAATTACAACGCGCGTCCCCGCAGTGCAGAAATTCTGGTTGACGGCAGCGAGTATCAGGTCATTCGTCGGCGGGAAACCTATGAAGAACTGATCGCACTGGAACAGACCTGATATCAATACCGACATACAGATTAGTCTCTCGTGTATGTTCAGAAGATCAGTTTTCCGGGGTACGGTTATAACAGTTAATAAGTTCGTGCGCTCTGTAATACATTCGGTACAGCAAAGATACGTGCATCCGCTTTCTTCGATTACACCGTTATCGCCGTCAGAAACGATAATAATAGATACAGAAGCTTCTACACTGAATATGTCTATTTGAATACATAACACCTGATTTCTGTGAAGACTTGAACCGAAACAATTGAATTCTGTTGTTTTGGGTAAGGTGATAAGAATAGTATGTAATTTCTGTAACTGTGTATTCTCATCAGAGATATTCAATCTGCCAGCCAGACAGCACCGGAAACGGGTCTGTTCGCCGGCAGCCCCATGAATAGCCGACAACCATGACGACACGGAGTCGACTGAATGTCTTTTAATAATCGGATCCTGGCAGCATTTGCTCTGGTCATTTCCTGTACCCTGAGTACGTCCCCCCACGTCTGGTCACAGGATGAAATTCCTCCGCAATTTCAAAAGCCGGCAACGATTTCTAACCTGTCTCCCGACGAATTACTGCTGTCGAAACCCGAAACACCCGCACAGCTGCTGCAGGCTGTCATACAGTTGACCGGACTCGGACACGCGGCTTCAGCCAAACCCTATCTGGATCAACTGCTGAAAGCCAACCCCGACCAGGAAACCCTGTTGAAACTCCGAGATGAACATGGTCCCGCTGCCTTTCTTTCACTCGCAAACAACAAAGCATTGCAGCCGGAATCTGTCACTTTGCTGAATCAGATGGAAGCAGCCTTCCGAGCTTTCGCCACTGACCCTGCGCGAATTAACGGGTTAATCAATGATCTGTCTGGAACTCCCACAGATCGTAACATTGCGATCATCCAGCTCAAATCTGCCGGATCAATCGTGGCACCTCCCATATTGAAACAGTTGAGTCAGAGTGAGGATCCAACCAGAAATGACGAACTGGCCTTCGCTTTGTCACAACTTGGAAAACCGGTAGTAGAACCGCTGATCGCTGCTTTACGCGCCCCGGAGAATCGAATCCGCAAGATCGCTGCTGAAGTTCTGGGAGACATTGCTGATCCTTCTACTGCCCTCTATCTCTGGAATCCGGCTTTTTCAGAGAGCCAGGAACAGAGTGTACAAATCGCTGCCCGCCAGGCCCTCTCAAAAATTCTCGGAAAAGATCCCCGAAATGTATATGAACTCAACCGTCACGAAGCACAGCAGATTTTAAAAAATGCAGCTTTGCAGTTTTATAAAAATCACGTTGATGCAGCGGAACAGCAGAAAATCTGGGTCTGGGACAGCACACAACAGACCGTCGTACAGAAAGAACTGGCTTCACAGGAAGTCGGCCTGATTGAAGGCCTGCGCCTGGCTAAAGAAGCTCTGGAGATGTCACCGGACAAACAGGACGTGCAGACTCTTTATCTGGCAATGGTGCTCGCCTTGGAAGCCTATCAGGTCGGCTGGAATCATCCACTGCCTGAAGGTCCCGGCACGGCGTTTAACCTGGCATTACTCTCCGGTCCCAAAGCAGTCAGCCAGGTACTGTCTCTGGCAATGAAGCAGGGACATACCCCCAGTGCACTGGCAGCCTTGAAAGCATTGGGACAGATTGGATCCCGCAACCTGCTGTATGAGAAACTCGATCAGCACTCCTCCGTGATTGCCGCTTTGAATTATCCTGACCGCCGCGTACAGTTCGCTGCAGCAACCACAATTATGCAACTCGATCCTGCAAACACGTTTCCAGGGGCAACGCGCGTCATCGCCATCCTGACCCGTGCCCTGGGGGGGGCAGGAAAACAGTCGGCCATTGTTGTCGACAGCAGCATTCCTCGAGGACAGACCATGGCGGGGCTGTTTAATGAACTCGGGTATGAAACAGAGTATACTCAGACCGGGATGGCAGGCTTTAAAGATGCCACCCAGCGCATGGATGTCGAATTCATTGCTCTCGAACATAATATCATGCGTTGGGGACTTTCACAGACGATTGCCAATCTCAGGGCTGATTCCCGTACGGCTAACATCCCCATTATCATCTATGGTCCACTGCGTCTTAAAAATAAAATCGAATATGTAACACGACATTATCCCCTGGTGCAATATGTCGTGGAATCAGAGAACACTGAAGATATCGCCACACAGGTCAAACCATTTCTTAACAGCCTGAAAACCCCCGAATTGACCGGCGAACTCCGTTCAGAATATCGGGCTGCTGCTCTCTACTGGCTCTCGCATATCGCATCCAGCCAGCGAGGAAAAATTTACGATCTGACGCCGGCGGAAAAGCCTCTACTGCAACTGGTCTCCGACCGGTCTCTGGCATCAAATGCCCTGATCACTCTAGGCGGAATTCCCACTCGAACGGCCCAGGTGGATCTGGTGACGATTGTTACCAATAAAACGATGGAAAATGACATCAAAGAAATCGCTGCCCTGCAACTGGCATTTCATATTCAGAAATTCGGGCTGCTCGTTGATTCCAAAGAAGTCGCGTCGATCCGCGAAGCCTACCAGGCCGCCACCGAGCCCCGCCTGAATACGGCGCTGGCATCCGTAATGGGAACGCTGATGCCTGATAATAAAGTGGTTGGCGAACGACTGCAGGAATTCAAACCTGCCACTCCACTTCCATGAAACTGTTCCCGCTGAGAAAAAAAGCTTCGAAGTTTTCAGAAACCTTCGAAGCTTTCATCATTCAGCCTGTTTCTTTTCAACCAGGGCGAATCACATTGAAACGCAGCGTCTCTCCATCTGATCTACCCGGTCAAACAGCCTTGGAAACGCGACAGTAAAACGGGATCTCGTTTACTTCGCGTTGGCTGCCGTTTTCTTTCGCAAGAGTGATCGCAGCGGTTCTTCCAGATCTTTTGCATCTGACGTTACCAGTTCCGTTACTCCTGTATGATCCACCAGCATCAGCATAGGCACAGTCCGCACACCGTAAAATACAGCTGCCGGATTGTTCCAGCCACGCTTGTCGCGGGAAGAATAAAAGATCTGCCGCCAGTCCAGAGGTGTCTTTTCCTGAAAGGCATCAATGGCAGGTTCTTCCAGATCCAGGTTCACGCCGACAATTTCAAAACCGTATTTTCGGTACTTTTGTGATAATGCCTGAATTTCAGGTAGCTGTTCAATAAAGGGTCGTGCTGTCGTTGCCCAGAACACGACCAGTACCACACTCCCTTTATAATCATCAATCGAAACGAAACCACCCTCGATCGTTTCTCCAGCTAACTGCAGCGGATGCCCTTTCAACTTCAGCCGACGGGACAACCCGAGAACCTGAGCGGTCTCATTACTTCTGGGAAACCGCGCCTCCAGGTCGAGACAGCAATCCAGTGCCTGTTTATTCAAGCCATAAAGCTGGCTGGTTTCTGCCGCTGCCTGCAAAAGCTGGGGAGCACGAACCGTTTCCTGGGGAAACCGTGAGGCAAACAGGCGTGACTGCTTGACGAACTCTTCAATCCAGCGGGGGTCCTGTTTCGCAAAACGTTGTGCACTCGTATTGGCAAACTTGGCGACTGTGAAACCTGCGTCGGCAGCAGACTGCGATTTAGGATCACGTTTAAACAGGGACTCAGAATGATCGTACAATGCGTCGATACTTTCCTGATCACCCTGTAATGCCTGTTGCAGGTGGGCTTCCAGCAGATGACTGATACAGACAGCGAACAATCGCTGCTTTTCCTTGTCAGCGTGTGTCTGTTTGACCGCTTCCATTGCCAGTTGAATGATCTTTTTATTTCGTTCTGACCGGGCAGTTCTCAGCTCTTCTACATTCTCGGTTTTTGGAATGGCCTGAACTTTCAGCCGGGTAATCTCCCGCACATTCCATTCGGCAGTCCCTTCTTTTAATTCCTGAATTTTCACTTCTTCATCCGCCAGGGAAGGCTCATCCCCATCCACATCATCCAGGTCGCGCTGCTCGCGTTCCAGACTGGCAGTCTGCACCATATTAGGTGTTAATGCAGGACCAGATCCTGTCTGGGAAACCTGGGTGATCGAAGCCTTGGGCACGGCCTGTAACTGAGGATCCGCGGGGGCGCCATCCAGCTTACCGTCTGTGAGATTTCCAGCAGCCTGAGGTGCAGCCGAATCTCCGTCGCCACAACCGAACTGAGTGATTAACAGCAAACCTGCTGCGATCGAAAGGATTTGATGTCGATGCCTCATCGTTTATTGCTCTCCTTCCTTTGAGAGTCTGTCACTATTTGAAGAACCGAGGTCGCGAAAGCTGTTCCCGAATTGGGATTTCTGTAACGTTTGGCCCGCGTCAATTTAATGAATGACCGTTACAGTTCTGCGGAAGACGCCCTGAAGCGAATTCTACTACTCCCTCAGCAAAATTCCTGTGGATAACACTTTATGCCGCGAGTTTTACGCGAAAAACTACTTCTAAGGCAAGACGAAGCTGGAAAAAATTACAATTCGGGGACCGATTTCAGATAGTTTTCCGCTCTCGCTGCCCAGAGCAGGGGGGACTCGCTTAAATTCAAAAGCAAAATCAACTCAAAGCTCGCCATGATAGTGTTTGAAAGCTTCGATGGCAAAATATTCGGGCAATCCCAGTTCATTGTAAACTCTGGCTGTATTACGAGTTCGATCTTCCGCTCGTACCCAGAATTCCCGTTTATCACTCCCGGGGTAGAAGGCACTGTCCTTCTGTGACTCATGCTTGAAAATCGCCTCCCGTTTGCGAAGCACCACTTCCGGACTCAAGGGAACCGCCCGTTCAATCTCATGCGGTTCGTACTCTTCCCAGGCCCCGCGATACATCCAGAACTCCGGAGCAATACCTTCATCTGCCACTACATTCACCGCATTGATCACGGCTTCGGCACAAACCCGGTGAGTCCCATGCGGATCGGATAGATCGCCAGCCACATAAATCTGATGCGGATTCACTTCCCGCAGCAGGTCTGCCACGATGGCAATATCTTCTTCGCCGATCGGCTTCTTGGAGACCTGACCTGTACGGTAGAAAGGCAAATCCAGAAACCGCAGGCGTTCCTCCGGTACCCCCGCGACATCCGCACCGGCAGTCGCCTCTGTTTTTCGGATCAAACCTTTGATTCCCAGCATCTCTTCGGTGTCCAGGTCTCCGGCTTTTTTGTTTTCTATACTTGTCTTCAGGTTCTGCAGATTCTCCAGCACCGCCCGATCATCTGCATGAAACAGCTTGTGAAATTCATAGACGAAATCGATATGCCGCAACGCATCATGATCAAACACGGCTATATTTCCACTGGTCATGTATGCGATATATACTTCGTGCCCCTGGTCGGCCAGGGTAATCAGTGTCCCCCCCATCGAAATCACATCGTCATCAGGATGCGGACTGAACACGATCACGCGCTGAGGCTCAATGCCCGCTGGTTTGGTACAGATCCCTTCCAGCAGGGAATCAAATACGCTCTCCCGAATCTGTGCCACGGAACCATATTTATGCAGCATCTGATGCAGGTGATTATGCAGAAAGTCTTCTTCTTCCAGCTTCAGTAGTGGCTTACCCACCTCTCGGGAGAGCCAGATCACCGCTTTTTTTTCCAGGACAGGAGTCCATTCAATATTCCCGACGATCCAGGGAGTTTTCACCGCCGTCAGTTCTGCAGCGGCGGCACTGTCAACGACGAACACGGAATTGGTATGGGTCTGCAGAAAACTCGCGGAAACGTCATCGGTGACTTCGAGTTCAGCCGCTTTTTTGACAACGGAAGCTTTATGTTCTCCCAGAGCCATAATGATGATTTTCCTGGCGGACAGAATACTCCCCACACCCATCGTGATTGCGTGATGGGGTACGTTGTCTTCGCCAAAAAAGCCACTCGCAGCATCTCGCCGGGTCACGGGGTCCAGATTCACCAGGCGCGTCAGACTGTTGCGGGCACTTCCCGGTTCGTTGAATCCGATATGCCCCGAACGTCCAATCCCCAGTAGTTGCAGATCCAGGCCGCCAAACTGTTCGATGGTTCGTTCATACTCTTCACAGAACAGGTCTACTTCTTCCGCCGGAATATCACCGCGGGGAATATGAATATTTTCCGGTTTCACATTCACATGATCGAAAAAGTTCTCCTGCATGAATTTGTGATAGCTGTGAATCGATTCCGGATCCATCGGCCAGTATTCATCCAGGTTGAACGTGATCACGTTAGAAAAGTCCAGCTGTTCCTCGTTGTGCAGGCGAATCAGTTCGCGGTACACGCCCAAGGGAGTCGAACCGGTAGGGAGCCCCAGGATGGCTGCGCTGCCGGCCTTGTTTTTCTTTCGAATCAGATCTGCTACCACCCCGGCCACATATTTGGCCAGTTCAGACGACGTTTCGAAAATGACCGTAGGTACTTTCGTATGTCGTACAAATTTAGACTTGGGAGTAACATGAACAGAACGTGAAATATCGATTGCCATCAGTCGAGTTTTACCTGTAAAGCAAGAAAGAAGCGGAACCATTCTCCAGCAGAATCACATCTCTATTTTTAACGATTTCACCGGACTGGACCACGAATTTAAAGTAACCACGCGAACAGTAACCCCGGTGTGCGTGTTTTTTTTTATGAATGTTTATTATAACTGGAGCTCAACACATTTTACCATAGCGTCTTGCGAACTAATATGCTCGGTTCCAATTACTCTACAGACGCTTTAGTAAAAACGGAATACAGTCTAATCTGCTGATAACCTTACTACCAATAAACTGACCTAAATGTACAGAGAGAGAACATTCCATGGCAAATCAGGCAGAATCTCTACGAATTCTCGCGATTCACGCCCATCCTGACGATATTGAAATCCAGTGCGCGGGTACATTAGCCCGGCTGAAAAATCTGGGATGCCACATTACGATTGCCACGATGACCGCTGGCGACTGTGGCAGTGCGGAAATGGGACCGGTGGAAATCGCCAATGTCCGCCGCGCCGAAGCCAAAAAAGCGGCAGATATGCTGGGAGCCGATTACATGTGCCTCGAATTCCGCGATCTGTCTATCGTGATCGACCAGGATTCCCGTCAACGGGTTACCGAAGCCGTTCGTAAAGCCCGTCCGGATATCGTCATCACTGCACCTCCGGTCGACTATATGAGTGATCACGAAATGACCAGCCGCCTCGTCCGGGATGCCTGTTTTGGCGCTTCTGCTCCCAACTACACCACTCATCAGTTTCTGCCCGCTCCTCCCACGGAGAAAATTCCGCACCTGTACTATGTTGATCCCATTGAAGGCTGTGATTACTTCGGGAACCCGATCGAACCACAGTTCATCATCGATATCTCAGAAACGTTCGATCTGAAAATCAACATGCTGGCCTGCCATGAAAGCCAGCGGGCCTGGCTTCGCAAACAGCATGGCCTGGATGAATATCTCGACGGAACCGAACGCTGGTCAGCAGCCCGCGGGGAAAAAATTGGCGCCGCCTACGGAGAAGCCTTCGTCCAACATTGCGGACACCCGTATCCTTCCAGTAACCTGTTACTGCAACTGCTTGAAAAGTAAACCCCACACTCCAGACAGTCAGAAATAGAGCCGACAACATGAATGATCCGCAAACCAGTCAGGAACTCCCTTACACCGAGACAGAAATTGAAACAATGGCAACTGAAGATGCCAGCGCGGGAAAGTTTCTCACCGTGTTAATGGTCTGCACCTTCAGCTACACCGTGATTGTCGGCACCTATGTCATTTTCTGGAGCCTGAAGAATTGATTCCGCTCTGGCTGGAATCACAAATGAAATTTCAACTCTGACCAGTTTCGGCCCGTCAGAGTTTTTTTTCGCCCGCTACCGGGAGCGTTTTTCTTCAAACACGGTCCCATTCGGATTGAGCAGCATCCAGCAGACCGCCGCACTCACATAAATCCCCGCCATCAGAATCAGCACCGTTTCATACCAGCCTGCATCGAACATCACACCGACAATCACCGGCAGCAAAGCGGCTCCCAGGTTTCCCGTCATATTCATCATCCCGAATATCGGTGCCACATGCTGACCTCCTTTGTCAATTGTCACCGTGTAACCGCAGGCACCACCCAGTCCGGCAAAAAACATACTGACTGAAATCAGTGTCATCGCCAGCGTCATTTCCTGCACGAAGTAGGCGCATAGCGTACAGAGTCCACAGCCCAGCATCGCCACAATCGCGACTCCCTGCCGGCTCCAGCGACGGCTTCCAGTGCGCTGCAGCACCCAGTCCACCACGACGCCCCCCAGAAAATTCCCTACGACAAACGTCATCAAAGGGAGACTCGTCAAGAGCCCGGAAGAGGCCAGGCTGATACCCCGCGCCTCCTGTAAATAAACCGGAAACCAGGTCATGTAAAAAATATTCCCCGCAGCCCGAAAGAACTGCTGGCCGCAAATCATCCACATCGAGAAACTTGTCAGGATCTGATCCCAGGGCGTCGGCTCGACATGTTCTTCCTTTTCCTGGCCCTTTGTCTGTTCCGCTGGCGTTAAGGCTTCGTCACCACGAATGAGCTCCAGCTCTGCCGCATTCACACCACGATGCTTTTCAGGTCGGTCGCGGAACCAGTAATAGAATACTATCGCCCACACAACTCCCGGCACCGCGCAGAGGTACATAATCGTTCGCCAGTTCAGACCCGGAATCTGGTTGCCACCAATCTGAAATCCCGCAAGCAGCAAACCGATGCTGAACGCGCCGAAGGCACTGCCGATCGACATGAAACTTCCCAGCAGACCACTGGCGAGCCCCCGCCGTGCATGTGGCAGCCACCTGGAAATCGTACTTGCACAACAGGGAAAGATTCCCGCCTGCGAAATTCCAAAAATCAGACGCACGCCAATCAGCATCCCGAATCCGGTCACCATTCCCGTCAATGCTGTCGCAATTGACCACAGAACAGCAAACGCAGTCAGCGACCGTCGCGTCCCCCAGACATGCGCGATCCAGCCGCTCGGGATCTGGGACAGGGCATAACTCCAGAAGAAGGCGCTCATCACCCAGCCCATCTGTGTCTGGCTGATATCCAGTTCTTCCTGAATCAGTTTCGCAGGCACAGAAATCGCATTGCGACTGATATAAGCCACCGCTGCCACCAGGCACAATAGTGTCAGCACCTTGAAACGTGCTCGCGTGGGCGTTTCGTCGGAAATGAGTTTCGGCTCGTCCTGATCAGTCACAAAGATCGTCCCTCTCGGCTCATGGTCTTATTCGTCTAATGATTCCATCAACAGTTCATACAAGCGGTCCACTTCCACTCGAGTCTCTTCATCCAGACTCCACGCGTTGGGTTCACAGCGACGATCCGAACTGAAAATCCCCCGCTTGACCAGCAGATATTTTTCAATCGCCAGAAAACCGTCCAGCCCCGCCTGCAACTGCAGCGCCACGATCGCACAGATCGGAAAATAGATCCGATAGACGGCCGCATCATCGCCCGCCTGCAGCGCCTTCCACAAAGCCATGATGCCATCCAGCAGATCCACGCCCGGCATCGTACCACTGATCCCACGCCGATAAGCATCCACCAGCAGAATGCCCCCCGATCCATCAAAGATCCGGGCCTGTCCCCCCGTCGCATCCCGCAGCGCAGACAGATTGGGGCCGATCGGCGAAGCTTCCGGTTTGAACAGAATCTTTTCGGGACCGAACTCATCCAGCAGTCGTTTATAAAACTCGATCGAAATCGCCCGACCGACGTAAGACGAAGCATCTTGCACCACCAGCGGCAGACTGCATTGTTTTGCCAGCGTCGTAAAATAATCCCACAGCGCCCCGTCGGGCAGGGCAGTCGTCACCGGGGGAATCGCCATCACTGCTGCACAACCAGCATCCTCAGCCTGACGCGCGAAGGCAACCGCCTGCCGCGTACTCTCTGCTCCCACACTGGCAATCACCGTCCCGCGTCCCGCTGTCAGTTCCACCATGAGCTGCGTGAGATTCAGTCGTTCCTCATAGGTCAGTCGCAGCACTTCTGAAACCATCGCGCCGCACACGCCATCCGCGCCCCGTTCGAAACACCAGTCAATTTCCCGCGCGAACGCGTCCCCGTCAATCGTCTCGTCCTCACAAAGAGGCGTATGCAGAACCGGTAACACACCCTGAATCAATGTCGCCATCTATCTCTTCTTCCCGTCTGGAAATTCAAATATTTTTCGCGAACTCAAACTGTTTCCGTTTCGATGATCTGCCCGATCGCATCCGCCATCGCTTCGATGACCTGCTCCAGTCCGCCGCGTTCAAACGGTGTCTGCCATACCTGGTACAAGTCCAGATCATACAGCTCCGCCGGTGCCAGATATCCGGTCGTTCCGTTGATCAGATTCAGACAGGCAATCGTCCGCTCGGGATACCGTCGCCGCAGTTCCCGCTGCAGAATTGAATACGCTTCCGTCGGGCTGCCAATCAGAATCGTCTCTCCCATCTGCCACACCCAGATCGGTAATTCCAGCGTCTTGCCGTCTCCGATTCCTCGACGAATATTCCTGCGTCGCCGTAACCGTTCTTCCAATGCCCGGTCCGTACACGCCTGTCGCTGCGCTTCCAGTTCATCCGCCGTCGGCCAGTCTTTCAATGGAATTTCCACCAGTGTCTGTAATGTCTTCAGCTTCAGTCCCGGCTTGTCCACCACATGCTTCCACACCGCCAGCGGCGCTCCGGATTCCATTACCCCCGAATATTTCAGACACGTTCCCGGCGGTTCCATATCTTCCAGCGTCGCCAGCACTGCATACGCCAGTTGCCGACCATGTCGATCTGCGACCGCAACATCACCCACATATTGATAGCGCGGCGAAAGCTCTCCCGAAGCCCCCTGCATGAACAGCGCAGGAACGTCCAACGTCTCCTTGATCGTATCCCGCATCGCTCCCGGATAGTCGGGTGAGATCGCAGTATTCTCCCAGGCCAGCGTCGTCGGATGACACGCGTAATTGACGATCACAGCCTGTAACGCTCCCTCCAGATCCGTGATCCGCCCCACAACCAGAGTATCGTCAGCTGCTTCATCCGGATTCCAGCCACAGATGATTCGCTCCGCCTCCGGATCAGGGTCCGGCAGGTCCCGCATTGATGCCAGTCCGCAACATCCGGTCTTCCACTCCAGTACCGCTTCCGTCGCATTCTTCATCGCCGCCCGTGTGACTTTAACAGCAGCCAGGTACACCGTCTCCAGATACTCCGCCAGCGATGCACTCGCGGGCAGATCCGGGTCGGGATCGGTCAGTGGCGGCGAAGCATGCGTGTGACTCACTCCGAAAATCAGCGACGCTTCATCCAGTTCCAGCTCTTCCAGCAGTCTTGATTGAAACCGGCGAAAGGTCGGCAGCGAACGCCACCAGCCCAGATCGGCATCCAGAAAGACCAGCGGTTGTTTCGAATTGGATTCACTCAAAACCAGTGCATTCAGCGTCAGACGGCGGTGAATCCAGTCTGCCACATCATGCTTGGCGGCTCCCCAGTTGCGGGCGTAAATTCCTGTGGGTGGCGTGATATCAACGGTCGCCACTCCAATCCGTCCCCGAAAGGCAGACTGTGTTTTCGCCTGTAGAGTTGATTCACTCATGAGTCGTTCCGTTCATCGAATGAGAGTTGAAGAATTGAGAGAGCCAGGCGTGAGCCGCGCCTTACCAGTCCCCGACCGCGCCATCCTGGTAGAACACGCGCTGCACGGTTTCCTGCTGAAACGGATGCTTCTTCACTTCCGCTTCGTTAATCGAAATCCCCAGTCCCGGCTTCTGGTTCGGCTTGACCGTCCGCGTTTTGGGATCGATTACAAAACCTTCTTCCACCACATCCTGTCTCCAGGGTACATCGTCGTGCACCGATTCACAAATGATATAGCTTGGCTGCGAGAACCCGAATTCCAGCGAAGCCGCCGTACTCACAGGCCCCTGTGGATTATGCGGCGCCAGCGAAATCCGGTACGCGTCCGCCAGCGCAGCGATCCGGCGTGCTTCCGTGAAACCGCCGCAATGTGTCAGGTCCAGCTGACAGATTTCACAACCCCGTTTCTCAAACAGATCGCGAAACGCCGCCAGATGCGTTAACCGTTCGCCCGTTGCAATCGGCGTCGTCACCGCGGCATTGATCGTCGCCAGGCTGTCCATCGATTCCGGCCAGCAGGGCTCTTCGAAGAAATACAGACCGTAAGGATCCAGCGCCTTCGCGAACTGCAGTCCCATCGCCGGTGAAGGGCGGGCATGACAGTCCACCATGATATCCACGTCATCGCCGACCGCATCCCTCATCGCTGCAACACAGTCCTCTGCTGCCTTGATCGGTTTCAATCCCTCGATCGGCATCGTCGGCGGAACCGCCATCGATTTGAACGCCGAAAACCCATCGGCGACCGCTTCCTGCGCCAGATCTGCAAACTGCGCCGCATTATCGGTCGAAGTCTGGTAGAACGATTCCATGTTCCCGCCACCCAGGTGACAGTACAGCCGGATGTAATCGCGAACCGGTCCGCCCCACAACTGATGACAGGGCACACCATGAACTTTCCCCAGAATGTCCCACAGCGCCAGGTCTATTCCCGCAATCGCCGTCGATCGCGTCACGCCACTCCCATGCCAGAAATGCTGACGCCACATCATCTGCCACAGATATTCCACCCGCCGCGGATCTTCGCCAATCAACAACTGGGACAGATCTTCAATCGTCCCCGCGACGCCACGCGTATGCCACTCCAGCGTCGCTTCTCCCCAGCCATACAGGCCCGGCTGATCGGTGATTACTTTGACAAACACCCAGTTTCGCATCCGGGCATAACACACCAGAGTTTCGATGCGTTCTATTTTCATCGGGAATTGGTTCCAGTCTTCCAGGGTTTTATTTTGGCGTCAAAATAACAACATAACTCGAAAGCATTTGGGAAGCAAGCAATTATGCCAAAGAACTGAGTAACAATTATAAGGAGGGGCGCAGCGGGCAATAGATGAATATCAGACGTACAGACCTGAGCCGTGAACGAAATAGTGAAAGAAGTTCACTGCCCCCCAAATCCAACAGTTCAACCGTTACGGGAACTGCAGATCTTCGCCGTCGTCGTATTCCTGCAGACGCTGTCGCGCGAGGTCTGCCCACGGGCCCATCTCATCGAAGTCCAGGTAGATCTTCCAGTGGGGAACCGCTTCTTCGACCCGGTTCAGCTGATGCAGCACTTCTGCTTTATGCAGATGCGCATCCGGATAATCGGGGTGAACCCGTAGTGCGATCTCAAATGCCTGCAGCGCCGCCTCCGGATCACCCAGCTCATTATGCAGACACCCCAGCTGCGTCCACGCCTCAATGTAATCGTGATCCCATTCCACCGCTGCGTAATAGCGTTCCAGCGCCCCTTCGGTCTTCCCGTCCAGGTACAGCGCCTCCGCCAGATGCAGATGCGCTTCGGGCATATCGGGTTGCCCCAATAGCGCCAGGCGAAATGCTTCGATCGCCGGCTTCGCTTCGCCGGCATCCAGCAGCTGGCAGCCTTCGTCGAACCATTCGTCCGCACTCCGGTCCACCGGTTCTGCTGGCTTCAGATGCTCTGTGAACTCAATTGTTCCCTCGAACGTTTCCTCGTCCGCCAGCTCAGGCACTTCGGTCTCTGCAGTTCCAAAGTCGAACACCCGCTGCCCCTGTCGTGGATCAATCAGGCCCCGCTCGTCTTTCAGCAGCAGTTGTGCATCCTGTGCCAGTAAAGTCAGCTGCGACAGTGGTGCGTCGATCTCGTTGAAGAATTTTCCCAAGTGCTGCAGGCTGCTTTCCAGCTCCCGTGGATTCACTCCCGATTCCAGCAATTGCGACAACCGCCGAACACTCGCCACTTCCTGAAAGGAAAAGTAAGGCAGACGGTAAATCTTCCGTGCCGGCTTGATCAGTCCCTGGCGTTCCCAGCGGCGAATCGTCCCCACGGGCACATCCAGCATCTGCGTCAGCATCGCCGGCGTATAGAGCTGATCCACATTCACGCCCGGCTCGCGGAGTTCAATCAGCGCCAGCCAGTCCGATTCCTTAATGATCTGAATCGTAACGCCCTCGGCAATCAGCTCCTGGGCATGCGTCAGATTCACCGAAGGAGATCCGTCCGCTTCCAGCGGCCACCCCTCTTCGCCCACTACCAGCAGCGTCGTCTGTCGGCTCACATGTTGAGCGGCCTGCCCCCCATGCTCCTCGACGAACTCGCCCGCCTTCTGATGTGTCATCGAAGCAAGCGTGCCCGTAAATACCACGCGTTCTCCCTGCAGAGCAGGGGAGCCTTGAAGCAGTTGATCAGGTTGTTCTTCTTCAGTCTCAGACATAGATCAAGTAATAATGCATTAATTCAGAAATATCGAGTAAAAAGGGGGTTACCAAATGCCAGATGCAAAAATATCATACCCCCCAGAGAGGTAAAACAGCAGTAAACTTTCTCCGAGGATAATGATACGGGAATCCGTTGGGTAGCTTTCAGGGCAATCCTTCATTATAAGGGAGCAAAATATGTTTTTTCCTGCTGAAGGTACCGTTTGTACCCCCAAATTTGACCATATATCCATGGGAGTTGATTGGAATGTCCGTGCTCGAGTCGTGTGATCCCGAAATCTGGAAGTGTATTCAGTCTGAAGCCCAGCGCCAGAAGAATGGCCTGGAGCTGATCGCCTCTGAAAATTACACCAGCGCCGCCATTATGGAAGCGGCCGGCTCGATCCTCACGAACAAATACGCCGAAGGCCTCCCCGGTCGTCGCTATTACGGCGGATGCGAATACGTTGACGTCGTCGAAAACCTCGCCCGCGATCGCGCCTGCAGCCTCTTCGGAGCCGAATACGCCAACGTCCAGCCCCACTCCGGTTCCCAGGCCAACATGTCCGTCTACTTCACCGTGCTGAAACCAGGCGACACCTTCCTCGCCATGGACCTCGCACACGGCGGTCACCTGACTCACGGCATGAAATTGAACTTCTCGGGAACCCTCTATAATCCCATCCCCTACGGCGTGCGTGAAGACAATCACCAGATCGACTACGACCAGGTCGCCAAACTCGCCCGCGAACACAAACCCAAAATGATCATCGCCGGTGCCTCCGCCTACCCGCGTGAAATCGATCACCCCAAGTTCGCGGAAATCGCCGCGGAAGTCGGTGCGGTCCTCATGGTCGATATGGCCCACTATTCCGGCCTCGTCGCCGGCGGCGTGCACAACAACCCCGTCGAAGTCGCCGACTTCGTCACCTCCACCACTCACAAAACCCTGCGTGGTCCCCGGTCCGGCTTCGTCCTCATGAAAAAGAAATACGCCAAAGACCTCAACCGCGAAGTCTTCCCCGGCATTCAAGGCGGTCCCCTCGAGCACGTCATCGCCGGAAAAGCGATCTGCTTCCAGGAAGCCAATACCGACGACTTCAAAGCCTACGCCCGACAGATCGTCGCCAATGCGAGAACCCTCGCCGAGACCCTGATGGCCGGCGGCATCAAACTCGCGTCTGGCGGAACCGACAACCACCTCATGCTCTGTGATGTTACCGCGATTGACCTCTCCGGTAAAATCGCCGAAGAAGCACTCGACAAGGCCGGCATCACCGTCAACAAAAACATGATCCCCTACGATCAGCGCAAACCGCTCGATCCCAGCGGCATCCGCATCGGCACCGCCGCCCTCACTACCCGGGGCATGAAAGAAGACGAAATGAAAAAGGTCGGTGCCTGGATCCTCAAAGTCCTCGGTGCTCCCGCAGACGAAGCCAACATCGAAACCGTCAAAGGGGAAATCGCGGAATTCGCCCAGAGCTATCCCGTGCCCGGCATCGCGTAACAGACTGATACCCGACTCATGACACAGCACAGCGAACTCGACATCACCACCATCGACTGCACCCGCGACGATGCCACCGCGCTCTTCAGCGAACTCCGCGAAAAGCTCAGCCCGCGCGGCAATGTCGTCTCGGAAGCCGGCAGACAACGCACGATCGAACTCTTCGGCGCACCCCTCTCGCCGCAGGAAGTCGTCGAACGCATCTGCAACGATGTCCGCGACAAAGGTCGCGCCGCGCTGCTTGATTACTCGGAAAAGCTCGACCGCAAGCAGCTCACCCCCGAGACCATGCGCGTCTCGGCTCAGGAACTCAAAGAAGCGCACGCCAAGGCCGATCCCGAGTACCTCGCCACGCTGCGTCGCATCCGCGAGAACATCATCGAGTTCCAGTCCGCTCTGCTGCCCGACGACGTCAAAGTCCTCCGCGAAGCAGGGGAGTCCCGCGTCGAACTCCGCCAGCGTTCTCTCCCATTGAAACGGGTCGGCGTCTGCATTCCCGGCGGTGCGGCCGCGTATCCGTCCACACTGCTGATGACCGCCATCCCCGCACAGACCGCCGGCGTCAAAGAGATCGTCGTCGTCGTGCCACCCACCGATTTCGGCGGTTACAACACCGACATCCTCGCCGCCTGCCAGGAACTCGGCATCACCGAAATCTACCGGGTCGGCGGTGCCCAGGCCGTCGCTGCACTCGCGTATGGCGTCGAAGGCATCGAACGCGTCGATAAAATTGTTGGCCCCGGTAATCTGTTCGTCGCCCTCGCCAAGCGTCACGTTTTCGGCGAAGTCGACATCGACAGCATCGCCGGCCCCAGTGAAGTCATCGTACTCGCCGACGAAACCGCGAACCCCGCGTTCATCGCCAGCGACCTGATCTCGCAGGCCGAACACAGCCCCGGTTCCGGCGTTCTCATCACCTGGCACGCGCCTCTGATTGAAGCCGTCCGCGATGCGCTCATCAGCCAGCTGGGCGAACTCCCGCGCGGCGATCTCGCCCGTCAGAGTCTGCTCGACTACGGCGCGTTGATCCTCGCCCGCGACGAAGACGAAGCCGCCCGCTATACCGATCTCCTGGCTCCCGAGCATCTGCACATCTCGACCGCCAACCCCGATCAGCAGCTCGCCAAAATCCAGAACGCCGGCGCGATCTTCATGGGCCACTACACCCCGGTCGCGGCAGGTGACTACTACGCCGGCCCGTCGCACGTGCTCCCCACCGGAGGCACCGCCCGCTTCGCCAACGGCCTGTGTGCAATTGACTTCCTCAAACGGTCCTCGGTGATCTACTACAACCAGCAGGGACTCAAAAACGACGCGCCCGGCATCACGCTGCTCGCCGAAAAGGAAGGCCTCACCGCCCACGCCGCCAGTGTGACCATCCGCCTCGAGGACTGAACGTCCCGCACCTGCTGCTGCACATCCCCGCACTCCCGCTGCATAAACTGAACTTGACTGCGCCGCGCCAATCGAGATAAGCGTTGTTTCGGGTCGCGCGCGTGCCCAGTTTACAGAGCACTGAAACACACGACACCGGTTCCCGATCTTCACTGGAATCCATAGTGAAAATCGCCGGAATTTACCGGCACAAACGGCAGTAGTTCGCGCTGTATGCCTGCGGGTCGCCGCACTTCGCAGTCCGTCGTCCCCGAACCACCCGGCTGTCGCGGCGGATCGCCCCGGTATCGACTCATATCGACCACTCGTTTTCTTCAGATGCCCCTTGACCCGAGCGCGCCCTTCGCGAAGATCCTTGACACCCCCGGGCAGGCACGGCACGCGATCACCAGACCGGAACTCACAGAGAGGAATGAAACTCATGACCGACTCCCTTCTTAAAACCCGCCAGCGTCTGAGCCTCGAACAACGGACCCAACTGATCAATATGATCATGCTCCAGCTGGAGTTGAACGCGCGCGTTTGTGACATCAAAACCGAGTGCGCCGCCGAAACCGGCCTCAAGCCACGCTCCATCGAACGTTACATCCAGAAAGCCCGCCGGGAAATCGAAAGCCGCGACAGCCAGCAACAAGTCGCCGCCAGCCTCGAACTGCTGATCATGCTGGAAGAAAAACGGACCGAACAACTCTTCGCCGATTCAGTAAACTTCTACCAGAACATCATCGCGGACCCCAAAACAAGCACCCGCGAACAACTCCACGCCCGCAAACGCCTGGACAAACTCCTGGGCCTCTACAAATAACCAACCCCACCAGTTCACAAAAAAGACCAGCAGAGAAACAGAAAGGAATCATAAGAATCGGCACGGGGAAGGGGAGGTGAAGATTGAGAAGTGAAACCGATGAATCTGAAAGACCGGGTGCCACTGTTGGCTTGCCCAACAGTGCTCAAAAATCACTTCAATTCAGATAAAAAATGAACAGAAAGAAGAGCCTCAACATCACATCTCACTCGAAGTGTGGCAATCAATTATGAAAAGCGAAAGCACAGACGCCCCCCCCCACACAATCACTGTCGGACAAGCCGACAGTGGCACCCGATAAACGATCTGGTGTCGTGGGCACTACATAGAGTTAATTACATGGAGAGTAAAAAACTGATGGCTCGAAAAAAATCAATCCGTAGAAAAAACCGACAATATGAAGCAGCCAGAAAAAAACTGGGAAAACCCTTTTTTGAATCAAGAGGGATTGCCATATATCACGGTGAAACTCTTGAACTAAGCAGCAAACTGCCGGAAAAAGTAATTGATGCCTTGATCACTGATCCTCCTTACTGCTCAGGAGCAGCAGGCAGTGCCGTAGGAGCCGATCCCTCTAAAAAATATTGCCATAGTGGTAAAACCCTCGGCCGTCCATCCTTTGGTGGTGACTTCCGAGACCAAAGATCTTTCAAATACTGGTGTTCTCTTTGGATCAGCCAGGCATTCAACGCCAGTAAAGACTCAGCATACTGTCTGGTTTTCACCGACTGGCGGCAGTTGGCCACAACCACCGATGCAATCCAGGCAGGCGGTTTCTGTTATAAAGGGTTGATCAGTTGGGACAAGGGAGGTTCTGCACGAGCTCCACACAAGGGATACTTTCGGCACCAGTGCGAATTTATCCCCTGGGGCACAAAAGGAATCGTCCCCCGACTGACGGATCGGGGACCGTTTGCAGGCTCATATTCAATCGGTGTAAAGCAAACAGACAAACACCACATGACTGGCAAGCCCACACAACTGATGCAGGGTCTGGTCCAGTGTGTCCCTGTCGGTGGCCTGGCCTTCGACCCGTTCTGCGGATCAGGAACAACATTGGTCGCATTGGTTCTGGAAGGACGCTATGCCATCGGCTTCGAAGCATCCGAGCAATACTGCGAGATTGCAGCCCGCAGAATTGAGGCTGCCCAGCGTGGTGAGTTACTGAAGTTTCAGAAGCAGTAATATTTTGACAATACATCTCGATATATCCCCTGTTAGAACGCTATAATAGACATGGTTTCAGATCGTTTTCTGAAAAAAAGATTGCCACACTTTTGTTGGTCTGTAACAATTCCTTTCGAGGTTCCCATGAAACTGACAAAAGAACAAGCAGAGGCAATTTCTCGCGGCGAAGAAATTCCCGTAGATGTCGCAGGGAAATCGATCAACAAAGAAACAACCGACCTGACTTGC